>ENA-ORXT01000419-ORXT01000419.1-marine-metagenome-genome-assembly--contig:-NODE-419-length-67946-cov-53.200003_pt1 | contig 67946 bp, 40 predicted proteins | sample MGYA00237868_ERZ511482 | MGnify/ENA metagenome assembly ERZ511482 | reverse complement strand
GATTAACTAATCACTAATCAGCTGTTCTTATTCTCTTGGAAAAAATTAACAATTTGAAATACATAATAATTTAGTACCCGACGCACTAGTTCTTCTCTAACCTTTACTTGATAAACGAAATAGTTCTTGCTTTAAACGAACCCTCCAGCCTTGAGCCTGCCTTTCAAAAAACGCAGACAGGCTACTACCTCAATAACGTTGTGCTGCCACTAGCCGTATTAAGTTCACCATCCAGATAACGAACGGTTACCTGCCAGATGTAGACACCGGAGGTCAGTCTTTCATTTCTATAAGTTCCATTCCAGCCTGCGGCAGTATCATTAACCATAAAATCTCCATTTTCGAAAAGCAAACTTCCCCAACGGTCAAATATTTTATAATTAAGGACTTCCGTTCCAGGAACTCCATGGACCAATAGGAAATCATTGTTTCCATCCCCATTTGGTGTAAATGCAGAAGGAACTAAAATTTGTCTTGCTTTATTGACCTTCACTTCTACCGTTGCTTCTCCCGTACAGCCACGACTGTCTTCGGCGTTGACGGTGTATAGAATAGTATGCTGCGCTATAGTCCAAGGACTGTTACAATCGGCCAGACTATCTGGATAACAGCTGAGTGTGCCTTGGTAAGGTGCATTCCAAATGAGGTCAACTGCTCCAACGGTGTTTTCTACTTCTGCTATCAATTGCAGACTATCTCCCAACATCATCTCTAGTGCTACACCCGCATCTACCGTAACTGGAAGCGGTTCGTTGATGATTACTTGGGTAAAATATTCACAGCCTTTTGCATCTTGTATTCGGATGTCATAATCTCCAGCCCGGATACCAACTTTAACAGAAGAACCGTTAAAATCTTCTTGATTGAGTGCATACTGATAAGGAGGAATTCCACCATTGGGTATAATTGTAATTCGTCCGTCTCTCTCTCCAAAGCAGGTAGGGTCAATCAATTCAGTCGTTGCTGTTAATACATCCGGTGCTTCCACCAGTTGATTAGAACTTATCGAACAGCCTTTGCTGTCGGTAATGGTTAATTCATAATTTCCAGCTTCAATTCGATCAACTGCTGTATCATTACTTCCGGTCGACCATACGTACTGATAAGGCGCAGTTCCTCCAGAAATAGTCGTACTAATCACTCCGTCGGCATCTCCCGGACAGCTGATATCGCTAACAAAAAATTCGATGGCTAGTGCATCTGGTTCGGTAACAATTATTTCCTGACTACTGCTACATAGGTTTTCATCGGAAACAACAATGGTGTAAATTCCACTGGTCAGGTTTTGAGCTGTTGGAGTGGTTTGGTTAGCAGCGTTGGCGCTCCATTGGTAAGTATAAGGTTGGGTTCCTCCCGCTCCGTTAACAGTTGCCGAGCCATTGTTACCATTGGCACAATCGGTTGCAACAATATCATTTATCAAAATACCAATTGCATCCGGATTGCTGATTTCAATCACTTCGGAAGCCATACATCCGATGGCATTGGTAACAGAAACAAAATACCGGTCTCCACCAGTTAAATTTTCTGCTTGCGTAGTCGTCTCATTCGTATTCCAGATAAACTGATAATCATTTAAGTTGGTTTGATTACCATTTACCTCAATACTGGTAACAGCTGCCTGACCATCTGTTCCATCAAAACACAATGGTCCGTTTTCGCTTAGACGAATGATCATTTCGGGATCTTCTTCAATGATGGTTGAATGGGTAGTACTACATCCGGACTGATCCGTTACGACAACCTCCCAGTTACCGGCTGGTAAATTATTAACCGTCTCGGTAATTTGATTTTGATGATTCCATAAATAAAAAATAGTACCCGTTCCTCCTGCGGGGACAACGGTAGCCGTTCCCGTAGCTTGCTCAAAACAAACGGTATCTCTCGGTGTTATTGTGGCCGTCAATCCAGTAGCGGGTTGGGCAAGTGTAGTGGTTTCTTCAAAAACACAGCCATTGTCATCTGTAATAGTTAGATCATATGTTCCGGCGGCTAAGTTGTCAAGATTAGCGGCGGTTGCTGTAAAGCCATTGGGCCCAATCCAGCTGTAAGTATAAGGAGCGACACCTCCAAATACGTCTGCATTGAGGGTGCCGGTAGTTCCACCAAAACAGTCTATATCCAGTTTTTCAAAACTATTACCAATGGATAGTGGCTCCAGTACTTCGGCCGTAGCAAATTCAGCGCAACCATTGCCATCCGTTACAGTAACAAAATAGATATTGGATAATAAATTATTTGCAGTCGCGGTCACTTGACTTCCTGCGTCGGTATCCCATTCGTAGGTATAATTTCCATCTCCGCCAGTAGCCGTAACAGTAGCCATTCCGGTCTGGGTACCGTTACAGATAGCGGGGGTTTCTACGACGGATAATTGAATTGCATTCGGACTATCAATGGTGTAATTTTTTATCAATTCACATCCTTGATCATCGGTAATTGTTACTTGATAATTGTTGGCTGCCAACGCGGTTTGCTGGGCCGTATTTCCTCCATTGCTCCATGCATATTGATAATTTGTTGTTACCGTACCTCCGGTAACAACGAGAGAGATACTTCCATCTAAACTGTTAAAACAGGAAGCGGGTAAGGTTGTATCGGTGACATTTAAAGCCGTAGGTTCGGAAAGGGTAGTGGACAGCTCCTGCGAGCAACCAAGCCCGTCCGTTACGATAACGGTATAATTTCCGGCTGGAAGATCCGCGAGGTCTTGTTGGTTGTTACCGTTTGACCAGTCAAAAGTATAATTTCCATCTCCACCATCTACCAGCAATTCTATGCTTCCTGTTGGAGTATTATTACAACTCAGATTTTCGATATTTCCAAAAGATAAAATTAATGCTTCATTTTGTAAAATTTCAAATTGTTCTGTTTGTAAACAACCATTTGCATCGGTAATGTTGATTTGGTAGACGCCCGCAGATTGGTTTTCCAAAAGAGGGGTATCTCCTAAAATATTACCAGCTATATCTGTCCATTCCATACTATATGGTGCATTTCCGCCGTCAATGTCAAGATTTATTTGACCGTTATTGTTTCCAAAACAATTTATATTGGTAATACTTTCGGTGACGTTAATGCCCGCTGATTGTAAAACCTGGACGATTTCAATTACTTCGCAGTCATTGTCATCTGTAACAGTAATTGCATAACTGCCTGCCGGTAAATTATTGACAACGGGTTGTGTAACAATAGTTCCATCAATGTCCCAGGCGTACTGGTAAGGGCCTGAGCCACCCGAAGGAGTTGCCTCCACTGACCCTGTATTTCCACCCGCACAACCTACTGGACTACTGGCCGTAACCAAGTCAAGCGCAGCCGGAGCACCGACAAAAATGGACAACTGATTTTGACAGCCAGACTGATCATTTACCGTAACGGTATAGTTACCGCCTGGTAGATTTGAACGATCTTCTGTAATAATCGTGGCGTCATCCGACCAAAGGAAAGTATAATCGCCCGCTCCTCCCGAAATGGTTAAATCAATGGAGCCATTTGCATCGGTAGCACAGGTGGCGGGAACAGTAGTTTGATTGATAGCAATGGCTGGCGTTTCGGGTATTGCAAAGCTGTCAATTTGACTGCACATACTTTGGTCCGTGACGGTTACCTGGTAGGTTTCAGCCATTAATCCAGCAGAAGTAGCACTGGTCTGTCCATTTTCCCAGTTATAGGTATAATCGCCCGTACCTCCGGTGGCGACCACGGTAAGGTTACCATTTTGTCCATTAAAACAGGTTGGTGCGGTAGGTACAAAACTTAAAGCTATTTCATCATTTTGGGAAATGTCAACGCTTGTATTGTTAGAACAGCCGGCTGCGTCCGTCACGGTAACGGTGGTCATTCCCAGTGGAAGTCCAGTGGCAGTTTGGATTGTTTGACTATTTTCCCATAGGAAAGTATAAGGAGGTATTCCGCCGTCGGGCAAAGCGGTTGCTGTACCATCCGCTCCGTTAAAACAGCTGATCAAGGTGTTACTGGATGTCAGGGTTAGTAGAGTCGGTTCGGGTAGAACAAAGTCAGCCATTTCCGCACATCCGTTTTGATCCGTAATTGTGGCGGAAACCGGACCTGCTACCAGGCCGGTATTGATGGAGTCGGTACTCATATTGTCCCAAAGGAAAGTATAAGGTCCACGACCTCCAGAAACGACCGCCGCGACCGAACCACTATTATTTCCGTAACAATCTATTGTATCACTAATTTCTATGGTGGTTACCAAAGAACCGGGTTCAGTGATGGTAAAAGTTTCACTATCAGAGCAGCCTACACTGTTTACTAAAATCAAATTATAATTTCCGGCAGGTAAATCATTAAAAATCCCTGTTGTATTATTTCCTATCCCAGGTATTTCAAAAAAGAAAGGCATTGGAGTACCGTTTGAATTTCCTGTCACTGAACCAGTAGCCGTACCATTACAGTCTGCTGCTACAATTGTTGTAATAGAAAGGTTTGGTGGTATGCAATCTAGCGTGTTACAGGTAATGGATTGAATGAGCGCAGGACAATCGCTAACGGCTCTAATCTGAATATCGACCATCTGATTGATACCCAAATCTGAAATAATATGTTCCAAATCTCCATTTACTGGATTCCATCCGGTATTATCAATATTTACTTCATAACCATCTGCTCCGGCTATTGCGGTCCAGTCGAGGGTAATATTATTGGTGGTGGCCTCACAATTGACCATGGGAGCTTCAATCGATTGGCTTACCTCAATGGTAATTTCATCTTCAATCGAACAACCGTAAGTATCTGACACTACGAGTGTGTAGGTAGTCGTAGTTGATGGCGTTGCGACTGGATCGGGACAGTCTGTACAACTTAGTCCTTCCGCAGGTGACCATTCGTATTCTACCTGATAAACGGGGTTAAAGCAAATAGTCCAGTCTAATAGTGTACCATCAAAACCATTTTGATCAATCTTGGCAGCGAGATACCATTCTCCATTGCTGGGGCCACCGTAGATATCTTCAAATTTCCCTTCGGGATACCAATCACCAGTAAAGGGCGGGATGGTGTTTGGTGCCTGACCACCGAAGTTTATAGTATCTGTAGCGGTTGGTGTAAAGCAGGCATTTGTGTAGTCATTGCCGCTACCGCCGTTATCGGTAGACAATTCTAGAAACTGGCCATTTGGAGTAAATAGAAATAAATCGATATCACTCACCCAATTGTGGTCAACATTGACACAGATATTTTTAATCGCACCAGCTTGAAGGGTGACGGGTTGTACGCCAATAACGTTGACGGGGGAGATCGTGGGTAGTGTGCCAGGTGGAGGTGGAAAATTATCTGAAATCTCAATAATTGGATAATCGGTACTATTGGTAAAGGTAGGAGGATCAGGAAGAACGACTGGAACGGTACCGTCCAGTTGAACCGATGCAGTGGCACAAACGATCGTGTCTGGTCCCAAATCAAGCGCCGTTAATTGGTTGTCATTTAATAGAAAGTAGAAAGTGTCCCGATTACAAATATCCCGTTGAATATCAATACCGATGGTTTCTACTGGTTCGTCGATGCCATCTTCGAAAACAGTGATTGGAATGGAAATAGAAGATTCTCCTGCCGGGATGGTTAGGTCAGATGGAATGGCAGAATAATCCACTCCGGGAGTAGCCGTTCCAAAAATGGTATAGTCTAGTGGAAAATCATTTTCAGCGGCGGAGGGTAAATTAAAGGTCAACGCACCATCGGTACAACCTTCTGACAAACTGCCATCCAAAGAAAAAGTATTTAGTTCTACTTTTAATGATCCAGTTCCAAAGCTACGCGCTTCCAGAAAAACGGCTGAATCATAATTGCGATCAAATACATCTGCGATAGATAGGACGATGGTATATTCTACACAAGGCGTCACTACGACCTGCGAAAAGAATGTTTTGAGATACCCATCAAAGGTTAGATTCTCACTTCCTGAATTGTCTCGGTAGTAAGTACCATAATCCAGCGATCCGTCGGGAGCCGTACAATTCTCCAGACTTCCACTACCACCTACTTCACCAGGATTTACATTATTAATGGTAACGGGTAAATCAGTGAATGTCAGGCCAGTAGGGTCACTTAATTCGGGTATCAGCGCAATATTGGCTGCGTTGTTTGGATAGGGGCCAGTGATACCAGGACCGTGAATGAAAAATCCAAAAATATCGTTATAGTCAGAACAACTAAATTCCGGATATTCTTCGGAGGCGAAGGTATAGCGGAAACGCAGGGTATCCGAAGTAGGAATAAATCTGATGGTATATTTGGTTACATCCTGAATATCTTCTGAGATGGTCGCCAGATATGGATCATTGACGCTTTCTCCGGAAGTTTCACCGGATGTGCTGGTCATATCATTCTCACTGGCAGCGGTGGTCGCCAGCCCGGTAGACATAATTATTCCACGCCCTATTCCAATATCATCCTGACCATTGGTAAAATAACCAACCGAATTGGGAGTTCCTTCGTGGGTAACTTCGAGTACTTCTACTCCGGTACCCAGGAAAACGCTGGAAATCAGACTTTCTGGTGTGAAAAGGGTTCCTGTGGGCTCTACTTCGATCTGTGCTGACAAGGATTGAAAAGAACAGAAAAATAATAGAAATAGAATGGAATGAGCTAAAACGGGTTTAATTGAAATCATGCAAGCTTAGTTATATCTTCCGTAAAAGAGACCTTTGATAGGCTGTTTTTACGTCAGTTGTTGGTGTAAGTTTGCTCTAAGTTATTGAATTTATGTTTTGTGTCATCTAATTTGTTAAAAATATTGATAATATGCTATATTTTTGACGTTCCAGTGGTCATAATTACCCCCTTTTGGGTACGTAATTGTTCATTTTGGATATAAAATGGAAGAGTTTGTCTAAAAAAGGTCGAGGTCTGTAGAGATATGGCTTATATTTGCAGAACCGGAATTTATCGCCCAATAGTAGTTCCTGGCTGCTTTTGGAATTATTAAACAAGATCAATTTACTCTTTTTACAAAAAAAAATATATGACTTTTTTAAAGACAATTATGGCGTCCTGTCTGGGTGTGATACTCGCTGGTTTCGCGCTATTTGGTATTCTATTCGTGATTGGTACCTCTCTGGCTTCTTCGGCCATGAGCAAAAAGAGTGTTGTAAAGGCAAACTCCGTGCTAAAGCTCACCCTGAAAGATCCTATTCCGGAACTTACTGGAAATAGTGAGTCTACGGAAGGTTTTCAGCTGGAGACGGATAAAGTGGTTGGGCTGCATGATTTAATTGCTGCTTTGAGACATGCCAAGGAAGATGATAAAATTAAAGGATTGTTACTGGACATCAGTGCAGTTGGAACGGGACGTGCGGGTGCTTCTAATTTACGGGAAGCCATCATTGATTTTAAGGAAAGTGGAAAATTCGTTTATGCGCATTCTACGTATTATACGCAGGGAACCTATTATCTCGCTTCTGTGGCCGATAAAGTATATGTACATCCATTGGGAGGTGTAGATTTTTTAGGGTTTGCCGCTACGGTTCCATTCTTGAAAGATATGCTGGATCGCTTGGAAATAGACATGCAGGTTTTTTACGCTGGTCAATTCAAGAGTGCTACCGAGCCTTACCGTCGTTACAATATGAGTGAGCAAGCAAAGCTTCAAACCAGAGCTTACCTCGAAGGTTTATATAAAATTTATTTGAATGATATTTCTGAATCCCGTGGTATTTCTACCCAGCAATTAAGCGAGATCGCAGACAACTATTTACTGCGAAATGCCGATGATGCGGTTAATTATAAAATGGTGGATGGTAAAATGTACTGGGATGAAATACTTACTTTATTAAGGGATGACCTTGGACTGGATGAGGACGATAAGATCAGTTCTACCAGTCTGCGTTCTTACGCACGGGATCACGTAAGTAAAACAGACTTTACCATTAAGGATCGGATTGCAGTTGTTTACATGGAAGGAACGATTGTCGACGGACAAGGGGACGTGGGTAGTGTAGGTGGAGATAAATATGCTAAAATTATTCGCAAACTACGACAGGATGATAAAGTGAAAGCGATTGTTGTTCGGGTCAATAGTGGTGGTGGTAGTGGACTGGCTTCCGACATTATGTGGCGGGAACTGGAACTGGCCAAAGCGGCGGGTAAACCGTACGTTGCGTCGATGGGTGATGTAGCTGCTTCGGGTGGTTATTACGTTGCCTGCAATGCTGATACTATTTATGCAGAACCAAATACTATTACCGGATCAATCGGCGTATTTGCGATGATTCCAAGTTTGGAAGATATGCTGAAAAGTAAAGTAGGGATAACTTTTGATACCGTTAAGACGGGTCCTTTTTCTCACGGTTTGACGCCTCTTTTTGATATTTCTCCAGAGGAAGGAAAGATACTACAATCAGCGGTGGAGGAGTTCTATGAAATATTCCTGAAACGCGTAGCGGATGGACGTGGAATGACGAGAGATCAGGCACACGAGATTGCACAAGGTCGGGTATGGACGGGTGAAAAAGCATTGGAAATTAAACTCGTAGATGCTATGGGAGGATTGGACGAAGCGCTCGCAACTGCAGCAAATTTAGCGGGACTGACCCAATACCGGGTGGCTGAATATCCAAAAATCAAAGATCAGTTCGAGCGAATTCTGGATGAGCTGCAAAATAAAGACCAGGCTTCTTTTACACAAAATGCGGTACAGTCTGAATTAAAAAAAGTATTCCCCTATTTTGATTATGTGCAAGAAATTATGCAAACCAAAGGCGTACAGGCAAGACTGCCTTTCGTGATTGAGCCGATGTAAATTAAAAAATGCAGTTAGCCAGTTAGCTGGTTGGCCAGTTGGCCGTCTTTTACTTATAAGAGGGCCAATTAGTTTAAAGCCAACGACCCAATCATCTGAAATGTGTGATCCTAATGCACGAAGACCCAAAGCGATCGTTTTGGGTCTTCGTGCATTAGGAATGTTCTAAAAAAAGTAGCGTCAGCACTTTATCATAAACTCTATTATCTATACTTTAGAATCTGTTTTCAAAACAAAAGTAACCTGGAGGAAAATAAGGAGTACCCGCTTTTGTTTTTCGTTGATAATTTCTAAATTCAACTCCTTGAAAATTTCTTTCCATTCGCGGAGCGATCGATTCTGATAGGTCATTTTTGAATGCCCAAAATTTACCAAAGTGTCCATGGCAAAAGTGGCATATTTTTGCCATGAGTTTTTATAAACATCCTCGATAATAACCACCTGTTTTGCTACGCGAGATGCTTCCTTTAAAACCGCTACCGGATCGGTAGTATGGTGGAGCACCGTCAGCAATAAAGCGTTATCAAAATGACGATTTGGAAAAGGTAATATTTGGCCATCATAAACAGTCACTGGTATTTTCGGAAGGATAGAAAGATCGGTCACGTCTACTGCGGTTGTCTCAATGCCAGCTTGTTGTAGTTCTAAGGCTACCAATCCATTTCCCGCGCCAATGTCCACCGCATTACTTCCTGCAGGTACCCAGGGAAGAAAACGACTTACTTTTTCTTTTACCCAAAAGCGACTAAGCGTCTGAATATATCGTTGCCGTAACCAGGCATTATTCTTTATTAATGTTAAAATCATAGCAATCGCAAGGTAGAAGAAATTTACGGTTTTTGTCGTTGAAAAATCTTCTTTTTTGGAAGGTTTACCACTTTACAAAACGAACTGGTAGCCGTACCGCACCTTTGGTTATCATTCCAATATAAACCCCTGGCGATAAATTTTCTACGTTAATTTTTTGTGTGCTAAAAGGCATATCCGGATTAAAGGTCCATTGCTGAACTTCTTGTCCAGTGAAATTAAAAATAGAGAAATTAACGAGTTGAGCGGAGTTCAAATCAGGCAAATACAGATCCAGAGAAATTTGGTCTTGAACTGGATTTGGATAAATAATCAACCCTGGATGATTGCCCGCAACCTTAATAGTGATCGTAGGACTAAATTCAAAATTGTCATCAAGGTCCAGCTGCTTTAGTCGGTAATAGTAACGAGCACCGGCCGTAATTTTTGCGTCTGTGAATTTGTAATTCGCACCATTTGTAGTTATTGCGTCTACCCATCCGATGGTTTCAAATTCCCGATCTCGGTCTACTTGCTTTCGCTGAATTTCAAAACCGGCATTGTTGGTTTCGGCTGCCGTCACCCATCGTAGTAGATTAATTTTATTACGGTGCTCGCCGTCAAAAACAGTTAATTCAACGGGGACAATACCTGTTTTTAGCGTAAAACTGAAAACGGTAGAAGTGGTTTGGCCACATTCATTAACGGAAATAGTCCGCCAAAAATATTCGGTATTGTCAGCCAGAGGCATTGCAGTATATTGGTTGGTGGTGAGTCCGGTAGAATCTTGCACAATATTCGTAAAACCAGCATCAGTCGCGATTTCTACATTATATGTATCTGTATCGGAATCTGGTGTCCAGACAAAGTCAGGTGTTTCGTCCACCGTTGTTGCATTATCTGCAGGTACTAATAAAGGTGCTGCTACTGGAACCATATTTACTATAATCGCACCTGAGATCTTACTGGTCGGTGACCCGTTGGCTGGAATAGATTTAATGGTGAAATACGTATTGTCTGTCAAAGATCCGGTACTGCTGATGTTCACATTGACTGTGGTTGCAGTTGCAGTCGTTGTAATTGTACTGCTCAAAGACGGGTCTAAATCTTCGACTATATAATTTACGGTACTGGAAAATTCGTACATATCATTTTTATTAAAAATGAAATCAACGGAGGAGGTGCCTGCACAGATGGTCTGTATTCCCGAAGTGGTGGTGGTGGTTAAATAATGGTGAGGCAGGTTGGGGGTCAATACAAAAAGACCTCCCGTTTGAACACCGTTATCTACATCGTTTAAGCCACTTAATAAAATACTACCACTTGGTAAATAAGGAAATACTCCCCAGGCACCGCCTGAACCTCTAGTATCTTGAGAAGGTAAAATATCAAAAAAACCTGCTTCTGAAATCGTCGAGATTCCGTTATCCAGATCGCTGATGTCCAGAATTCTTAGTCCTGCTTCGTAATTTGCCTGATAAAGGTAAGGTCCTTTAACAAACATATTGTGGTCAACAGTAGAAATACTGTGCTCATAGTAATCATTGGTTAAAGGAACTGGATTGTCCAGATCGGAAATATCAAAAAAGTAAGTTCTAACATTGTGATTATTTTGTATTTCATCCAGCTCATCATCCAGCATCAGGTATTTATGATCATCGCTAATCCATCCTTGATGGGTATAACCTTCACCATTATACGTCTGTGCAGATATTCCAATAATATCGTTCTTATCGGTCATGTCAATAATACTATAAATAGTTTCGTTGAAGCCAATGCAGATTTCTTGTCCGATATAGGCCACATCCGGTCCTCGATATTTTATACAGATCATATCGTGAGAATATCCGTCGGCATTATAACATTGTTCCTGTGTCGGCATTTCCGGATCGGTCAGATCAAAAACGGTTACGCCACCAGAGCAGTAGGCCCGTTGTCCCACTGCATATAAAAATTTGGAAGCCGAATCTAAATTGGTCACCATATTATGCGAATGTCCATTGATCCCGAAATCAACATGACTGGTTTCGGTAAAAGTTATTGGAAGCGAAGAAGCGGGGCCCGAAGCAGCGGCATCCAATTGGCTTAGGTCAAAAACCTGAATTCCGTGTCCATTAATCTTGTCAGCACCAATGTAAGCATAGCCATTTTTAGTCCGTATGTCACGCCAGGGAGAAGAAGTACTATTTCCATGGCTGGCTAGATTTCCAATGACTACCGGAGCCGTCGGTACTGTAACATCAACAAATGCGACGCCATTAGTCAGTCCCATCAACGCAAATTCTCGTCCGGTTGGACTATGATAACCCCAAACATCATTACCAGTAGCGCCACCTAATGTTAGTAGGTTTACTCTGGAAGCCAGCGCAACTTTGTCGCATGGATATCCATCGGATAAACCTCCCACGCAGGAGGATTGTTGAGCGGTAAGCGAAAAAGAAAGAATACATGCTAATACTAGCAGCGTAGAGAATCTCTTAAATTTAATCATTTTTTATTGATCCTTAATTGTGTGTAATACATAAAGTAATTGAAAGAGGAAAAGGTGTCATTCAGATGGTCAAGCGTTTTACAAAATACGATTTTTTATAATACTTTAAAAGGTCTAAGCTTGATTTTAGCCATTGGCTTCCTATATACGCGAATCTTAAAAAAAATTATTAACAGTTGAGTTAATTCAATTACGGTAATAGAACAACTAATCACTCCCCGTTTTAGGGAGTTAGTAGCCAATAGCAAAGTTTGGCTAAAGTCGAGCTTAAAAATAAAAAAGTAATTTTATCACTGATCTGTCGAAAGGGGAACTACTAATTCTGCGCTATTTTCACTAACCCGATTAACTTGATTAGAGACGGGGTAAGCAGCTAATAAATCATCCTCAGGAGGTTGAATAAGTTGCAGTGCTTCCTCGACGGGGATGTTAATATTCAACCACTTTTGTTCATCTTCGGGTAGTAGTATAGCGGGCATTCGATTGTGAATCGGTGCCATAAATTTGTTTGGGTCCTGCGTAATGATAGAAAAGGAATACACCAGAGCACCGGTTTCTGGGTTTTTCCATTTTTCCCAGATTCCGGCCATCGCAAAAACTGCATTACTTTTGAGGTGAATATAATAAGGCTGTTTGCGGTTATCTATTTTTTTCCATTCGTAAAAACCATCCACCAATACTAGGCAACGTCTGCGTTTGACAGCATTGCGAAAAGAAGGTTTTTCCGTAATCGTTTCAATCCGGGAATTGATCATGCGGCTGCCTATTTTAGTATCTTTTGCCCAAAAGGGAATGAGTCCCCATTTGAATAACTGTATTTGATCTGGATTTTCGCTGGTAATCACTGGGTGTAATTGCGTCGGTGCCACATTGTAGTTTACAATATTTTGTTCTTCGTCCATTGGACTAAATTTTGCTCGAAAACGTTTTTCAAGTTCTGCTTTAGATTTGGATAGGGTAGCACGTCCGCACATATTAGAGATTTGAACTTTGATTGATGAAGAACAACAAAGTAAACAAAAAAAGCAACAAAACGTGATTAAAGGTTTGTTGCTTTTTTGTAGAAATAAAAATTTTTATTGAATAAATCAAGTTATTTACTCACAGAGGTAATAACGGATCATCCCTTTTATTTTTGTATCCTCTCGACAAAGTTTTGGGGCAAAATCAAAAAACAGATTTTTATTTTTAGAATCATGTTTTAATCCTTCGATCAGGTCTTTGTGAAAGTTTCTACCGATTTGGGACAAACAAGCAGCTTTTAGAAAACATAAATCTGCACTAAAAGTAAACTGTTCTGCTTCCATCAAAACGGTAAGTGCCTGTTCGTATCGATTTTCTGTCAGATGCCATTTGGCATAAGCTACCCAGATTTCACTACGATGAGCAGCAGTATAAGTGGCAATTTTAAATTGTTCGATTGAGAGATCTTCCTGTTGATTGGCAGCGTAAGCCTGGGCCAGACCAAAGTGATACTCTTCTACATCGATTTGTAGATTGATGGCTGTTTTAAAATGATAAATTGCTTCACGGTATCGATTTTCAGCAGCATAGCATTCTCCCAAATGGAAATAGATATCCGAGTTGTACGAATCCATTCGTTTTGCCCGATAAAAATACGTACGTGCCTTATCGTATAAATGAATTTTTTGGTGACAAATTGCCATTTTAAATAACATTTCTTCGTCGAGGTCAAAGTGTCGGCGCGCATTTTCAATGCAGTTAATCGCCAGAAAATATTTTTGTTCCTGAATCGCAGTTTCTACGTAATCCAAATAGGCGGGTAGAAATAATTCGTCAATGATGAACGTATATTCAAACGCATCCATCGCTTCGCTGTATTGGTACTTATTGTAATGTGCGTGTCCCAGATTAAACCAGGCCAGGTATTGGTAAGCATCTTTTTCTAGCAGTTTGTGGTGAAATGCCAGGCAGTCGTCGTATTCCTGACTCATTTCCATCGCTAACCAAATTTGTTTAAGGGCCAGTTCGTTGTCAGTAACAATCTCAAGTGCACATTTCAGCGCCTGGTACATTGCAAAGTAGTCTTTTTGTACGCGGAACATTTCTGCTTCCAGTACAAAAATCTGGGATTTTTTTTCCTTACTCAGGGTGTATTCATTTCTGAGATTGTCAAGCGTTTCCTGAACTCTGGTAAAGTCAAAAAGAGCAATATAAGCCTTTACTCTCAGGAGGTTGGTTTCGACGATAGACTTACCATGCCATTCGGCCCGATCAAGAGATTCGAGTGCTAATTCAGCATTTCTATCACTCAATAAAAGCATCGCTTTTTTGGTATGTAATGAAGTGGATTTTTTATGGAGAAGTAATGCTTTGCTGGTTATTTCTAACGCCTTCTTTACGGATACCTCTTCTTCAAAATACTGAATAACCCTCAAGTAAGGCTGCTCAGCCATTGAGATAGGGTCTGCGTCGGGAGATTCATTTTCAAATTGTGAAATCCAATCCTGTAAATGCGGTTCTTTACCGGGGTAAAGCTGGTTCATAGTGGTTCTGTTTAGCGTGTCAGAAAATAGTGTCTAAGTCTGGTAAGTACGAATCAATGATTATGTTAATGCATTAGTCATTGTAAGATTGTGTCTTATGGAATAAAAGTATAAAAATATGTTTTTAGTTCAAAAAATACACTAGTTTGAATAATTTACTTACAGTAAATTATAAGGCGGTAAGATTGGATGGTTAAGGTGTAAGATTGGTTGAGAAAACGGAAACTTAAGGTAAAAGATTTCGCTCAAGTGCAATAGTTAAAACGGAATAAAACACCTAAGGTTACAATTTTTTACAGCAATTTTGCTAATTGTTTTGGAAATTAAAACGCGTAAATTTTAGCGAAATAAAATGCGTAAAATAATTGTTAAATAATTTGAATTACTGTGGAACGATATTTCCGCAAAGTTTCCTTTTTCGGTGAATTCGGAAAACCACACCACCTATTATAGCGAGTTTTTGCGAATCAGAAAGATCGGTTAATTCTCGACGAATATCATCTAGTGATTTGGTTTGTTTTTTGGAGGCAGAGTAGGAGGCAGTTCTTGAAACAAATGTGTTCATAATTGTTCAATTTATGGATTATAAAATGGGAGTTGTTCAGTAATGAGCACCGCAAATTAACTGATTAACTTAATAGTCTGTTGTGGAAAGTGGAGGAGAAAAAATTGTAAGATTTTCGTCGGGTATTTAATCTATGAAAGAATTTTTACCAGGACGGATTTGTTTCGTGCTACTAAGATACAAAAATATATGTTAAATCAAAATAATATGGAATAAAAATATATGTTTTTATATTAAAAAAGGTTTTTCACTAATTATTTCAAGACTTCTCTTTATCCTTATTCAAATTCAAATTCAAATCCCGATTCACCGCCACACTCGCGTTCAATTCGAAACCGATCAAAAGCATTAAGACATTCAACTGAATCCACAACATGATGATAATGATCGTCCCGATGGAGCCATATAATTTATTGAAAACGCCAAAGTTATTTACATAAAAACTAAAAATAATTGTTGACAAGATTGACCCAACCGTGGCTACAGTTGTTCCTACCGAAAATACCTTAATCCGGGCGATAGTCGGAATACCGTATCGATACACCATAGAGGTTCCGAAATAAATCAAGGCCATAACAATGAAATAACGCAAAACATTCAGCAAAGCTTTTTCCATGCCAGGTGTTTCTACATTTTGTACAATCAGCGCAACCATTTGATTTCCCAAAATAATCAATAGGACCGAAGCAAAAATCATGGCTGATAGCAATAACAACAAGCCTATCGCAACCAGCCGTCGCTTAAAAAGGGAACGTCGTTTGAAAGTAAGATGATATGATTTTTCGAATCCACGCATCATACTCATCATTCCGTTAGACGCAAAAAAGAGGGCCAGGAAAAAACCAAAAGATAACAATCCTGCCCGTGGCTGTGAGACAATATCCCGTAAAAGCGTCATTACTTCTACTTTTCCAATTACATTGGGTAGAATGGTATTTATCTGTAAAATAAGGGTTTCTACAAAATCAATATTACCATCAGCTTCGTAGATAAAAGTAGTTTCCATCGGTAATACCTTGATCAAATATTTATTGAAAATAATAGGTAGCAATAAAGGAATTAATGTGAAAAAAGCAATGATGGTAGGAAATAGCGATAGAAAGAAGCTGAAGGAAATAGAATTTGCCCGAGTAATCAGCCGATCCTTCTTTAGTTCTTCGTAAACAAAATTGAGGACATCATAAATAGACTGTTGCTGAAAACCGGGGAGGGATCGGGCTTTGGCCCAAGTAAATAACCGTCCCAACAAGGGATGACCCAACAAGCGCTTTTTGAGCTTATTTATCGACGGTAATTTCATAACTCCACTTAAATAGACTTTAGTTTAATGAATATTTATTTATCCTCTTTGTTTGTAAAAAAAGGTCTCAGCGGTCCGAGCAAATATTCTGGTGCAGAAATTCTTTTTTTCGTAGCGCCGTCTATAAAGCACAATTTTACAGAACCAGCATTCAGTAATTTATTTTTTTGATTAAAAACCGCTGTATAAAAGGTAACGTGCCGATCGGGCAACCGCCGCAAAGTCGTTTCCATCCGTAATAAGTCATCGTAAAATGCTGGGCGAACATACCGAATATTCCACGACATGACGGGCATCATAATATGGTGTTTTACCTCCAGGTCCCGGTAGCTAATCCCCAGTGAACGCATCGCTTCCGCTCTGGCTACCTCATAATACTGACCATAATGGCCATAATATAAATATCCCATTTGATCGGTTTCTGCATAGCGAACACGAACGGAGAATTGATGTTGATACATAGTTGTTACGAATTCTTATTCAAGCTTGCTAAATAATATTGAATCATGAATGTCCAGTTACGAATATATTTGACCATCTCTGTGACGATCCCTGATTCTTGCTGACTGGTCTGAAAAATCAATATTCAGCATTCATTAGTCCCTCTCAATTGGACAAGTCATACAATGAGATCCACCGCGGCCGCGCGATAATTCAGCGCTGGGCAAACTAATAATCGTATTCTTGACTTTAGCCGGATCGATTGTTTTATCCTCGACTCCTTTTAAGAAATCGTAAGCGTGAATAATCTTAAAACCCGCTGCTTTTAGCGCAATTTCTGTTTTAGGATTACGGTCGTAAGTAAGCGCTACACCTGGTTTGATGGCTACCATATTACAGCCATCCGTCCATTGTTCCCGATCCTGAAAAGGTGATTCTCCGTTTCCGACGGTGATAAATTCCATGTTAGGGTTTATTTCTCCGTGGAAAAAATCTTTAACCGATAGATAGACAGATTGTTTACCCGTATGATGATAAACGGTCACATTTGAACCCAAACCATCCATAATAATCGGTTTAAAAGCGACGATATGGTTTTTGCTGATTTGCGTAAAAATAGTATCAATATGCATATAAGACCGATCTACAGGAATATTAATTTGTACTACATTCTTAATGACCTTTTTCTCAAATAGAACTTTTTTTAACGATTCAATCGCGTGCGCGTTGGTCCGTTCGCTACAACCGATGAGTAGATAATCTTTATTAACAACCATTACATCGCCTCCTTCGATAGAAACGGTTTCTCCTCTCTTGGAGGGTGGAAAATCATCGACCGTATTGAGATTGATCACTTTACCTTCGATTCGAATCTCGCGAAACATCGGATGTGCCCAGCAAACAAAACGGGTAATGAAATTTTCGCGGTGACGCGCTGCTTTTTTAGCTTTGGTAATAATTACATGATCGTTGACCGTTACGGCAATATCGCGGGTAAAAATAAAATTGGGGATGGGATCAAAAATGATGTGGTCATCCTTTTCATGATATCCTGTGACAAGTACGGTTGCTAGATCTTCGTCTGATAATCCATGAAAAAGTGTTTGATAAGAAGCCGGTAATTCTTCGTAATCTATGACCATATCTATCATTTCGGCCTTCGCTCCTTTGCTGGCTTTTAAAGCTTCAACTAGCAAATCCTGAATTTCCAGAACATTTTCTTTACCCATAAATGCTTTCAGGATTTGGGTAAAAATTTCATGTTCTTTCTGCATGGTAGGCAAGTGAACAATGTCGTCAAAGAGTAACTCTTCGGCGTCTTTTGGCGAAATTCGGGCGATTCCCGCGTCGGGGCGGTGGACCATTACTCTTTTAAGAATTCCGATTTCGGAGGATACGTTTATTTTTTGGTTAGAACTCATAAGCGCAAAGAAAGGTAATTTTGTGGTTTTGAGGTAATTTTTCTTATTTTGAGGGCAATTTTATTACGAAATCTATTAAAGAAAGTTTTGCGAACCAATGATCTACATAGATTGTTTTAACTTAAAACATCTTCAAAGTAAACCAAGAATATTACCACATGTTTGACCGAATTAAAAAACTATTTGTTGTTGAGGACAACGATCCATTAAAAAAGGCGCTAGAGCAAAAATCACAGGAAGAAGCCGAGGCAACGGCTCCTGCTGGTGATGGATTGGTACCCGATCGTCCTGCTAATAATACAGCCCCAACCCAAAATTCAACTCTCAAAGTGAAAACTTCCAGGCTAACGGGTGGCAAGGTGACCGATAAGTTTATGAACATTCTATTGGGAGCCATGGACAAGAGCAATCTGGATGGGTTTGATTATCTAGAATACAAGCAGTCCCTACAGTCCCTCCAGAATATGGATATGGACGAGTCTACTCGTTATCAGTCCGCTTTTGCGATGGCTAAAACCATGGGCGCTACGCCACAAAATTTGCTGGAAACAGCGAACCATTATCTGACTATTCTAAAAACAGAAGAACAGAAATTTGGACAGGCACTGGTCAACCAAAAGGAAAAGCAGATTGGAGACCGACGTCAGCGAATAGAGAAATTGGATCAGGCTGCAGAACAAAAGCGCAAACAGATTGAACAATTAACTAAAGAAATTGAAGCGCACGAACAGGAAAGTGCTCAGATAAAAGAACAAATAACGGATGCAACCGTCAAAGTAGAGAACACAAAAAATAATTTTGTGGTTACCTATCAGTTATTGACGGGGCAGATACAGGAAGATATCGTTAAGATGCAGACGTATTTGAAGTAGAAGCCTTGAAATAAATTTCAAGAGTAGATAACAGACATAAACAACTATGGAAAACGAACGGAAATTTATTTCTTTACTTTCAGATTATGGTTTTAAGGCAGTCTTTGCTGATGAAGGAAATTCTCTCTTTTTAAGAAAAGCGCTTCAGGCCTTAATACAAAGTGAAAGTCCAATAAAGGAAGTCCAGTTTTTACAAAATGAGTTTATTGGATTATCTGAAGATGGCAGATCAGGCGTTTATGACTTGATGTGTGAAGACGAGAAAGGTAGAACTTTTATAGTGGAAATGCAGCTAGGACATTACAAAAATTTTATTCAGCGATCCAAGTTTTATGCTTTTCATCGGTTTAATACGTTGGTTAGAAAAGGTAAATATAAGTTTGAGGATCTTACTCAGATTTACTGTATTGGATTTTTGGCCCACAGTATTTTTAGAAAATCAGCAGAATATTATCATTTTGGCCGATTGATGAATCAAAAAGGAGAAGAATTAGACAATCAAATTACCCATATCATTGTAGAAATTGATAAATTTGAAGAGAAGGAATCCGAAATTCACTCAGATTTAGAAAAACTCATTTATATCATGAAGAATTTAGAAAACATCAAAGGGTTAGATCAATTACCAAAATTCCTGACAGAAGACTGGATAGAGCAGGCCATGGAAAAGGTAGACGTAAGTCAAATGACCATCGACCAGAGAATGCATTATGAAATGATGATGGCTAAAAATGCCTCCATTATTGAAATGTTGAAAGAAGAAAAGAAACGAGCGGCAGAGGAAGTAACGGAAGAAGTTACCAGAGAAATAACGGAAGAAGTTACCAGAGAAGTAACGGAAGAAGTTACCAGAGAAGTAACGGAAGAAGTTACCAGAGAAGTAACGGAAGAAGTTACCAGAGAAACCGCTAAAAAACTGGCTAAAAAAATGAAAGCAAAAGGAATGTCAAATACAGATATTCAGGAAATATCCGGACTAAGTGAAGAAGAGATTAGAAATCTATAAATATTTTTATTATCCGTTAGACCAATAGAAAATAAGTCTACTACCGCTCAAGACAATTATGTTTAGACAAGCTCTTGAGCGAAACTGCCTCAAATGGCTTTTTTTATGTTATTTTTGCAAAAAAGAAATTACTAATATATATGGCAGAGCCAAAACCAAAATCATTCTGGAAAAGACCTGAAGGGGTCACTGGTGCAATCTTTTTAGGAGCTGCTGCTGTCGGAACCGTCGCACTGGTCACTACTTTTATTGGTCCCATCCTGGGAGCGCTAAGTTCTGTTTTAGGGATGGTTGTCTCCTTAACCGTTTTAGGAATCATCATTTTTATGGCATTGGATCCAAAGACCAGAGCCGTTACCGGATACATGTATAAGAGCGTGATGCGCTGGATCACCGGGCTGTTTGTTCAGATTGATCCGATCGGTATCCTTAAATCTTACGTCGACGACCTTCAGGACAATCTACGCAAGATGAGTCGCCAGATCAGTCAGCTAAGAGGAGAGATGCACAAAATGCAGGAGATGATTCACAATAATAAACGAATGATCGAAAGCAATCTTAACCTCGCCAGTAAAGCAAGGGACAAAGACAAAAAGAATATCATGATCCTGAAGTCTCGAAAAGCAGCCAGGGCCAAGGAATCTAACATGCGACTGGAGGATTTATACAAAAAAATGGAAGTCCTCTATCGGGTACTGAATAAGATGTACGAAAATTCTGAAATCCTGATGGAGGATATCAAGGATCAAGTTCAAATGAAAGAACAAGAGCGGATCGCAATTCACGCAAGTCATTCCGCCATGAAATCTGCCATGAATATTATTCAGGGAGATCAGGATAAACGATATATGTTTGATACTGCTCTCGAAGCCATCGCAGATGATGTGAGCCTCAAAGTTGGGGAGATGGAACGTTTCATGGATATGTCTTCCAATTTTATGCAATCCGTGGATTTAAAAAATGGGGTATTTGAAGAGGAAGGCCTTAAGATGTTGGAAAAGTGGGAGAACGAAGGAACTTCTCTTATCCTTGGTTCTGAAAAAGATTCTTTGATTCTGGAATCTGAGGATGGAGAAATGCTGGACCTTAATGAGCCCATCGCCCGTCCGCAACGAGCAGAAAATGATGCCAATCAATACGATAGCTTTTTTGATTAAAATTTATTTTTAAACCATAAATAAACGCTATTCAAGATAGATCTTCATAACAAATTAAACGATTCAATGACTTGCTTGTCCTCCTCGGAAGGTAGGCTCATAATTTCAAAATTTCAATAACTAAAAATGGCTCGACGATTAACTACCTTTTCAAAATTTCTAATAACCCTCCTGATTATTGGTGTCATCGCTTTTATCGGTAATTATTTTCTTAATAATACCGACCTGGGCGAGGGAATAAAGAATAAGGCTGGCGTAGAAAATACTGGCAATGGAAGTTCCAGCGCCAATTCAGGCAGCAATTCCAGTAACGCAAACACCAGTCCCGGTGACACCAACAGCGGGAGTACCGATGATGTAATTCGGGTTGGCGTAGTAACCTGGGGTGGATACGCCGGAGGACAATATTTTAACGAAGGTTTTGAGGCTTCCAAAAATTCTCGCTTCTACAAAGATTATGGTTTTCAGGTAGAGTTCGTTGTCCTGGATGATTTTGAGGCAAGTCGTAACGCATTCCGAGCTGGTGAAGTAGATTTACTGTGGGCAACGATTGATGCTTTCCCAACGGAAGTAGGCGCTCTTTCTGCAGTAGATCCGGTTATTGTTTTTCAGGCCGACTGGTCCCGTGGTGGAGACGCTATTATTGCACGTCGTGGAATCACCCGGGTTGCTGACTTGAAAGGAAAAACCATCGCAGTGGCAGAATTGACACCTTCTCACTCGTTCCTGATTTGGTTATTGGAAGCAGGTGGATTGTCCATCAAAGATGTAACCATTAAGCCTCAGGCTTCGGCGATAGATGCTGCGGAAGTATTTAAGAGTGGTAACGTAGATGCTGCGGTAGTTTGGAGTCCTGATGATATTTTAGCTACCAAGGCAGTCGCTGGTTCCAGAATTTTGGAAAGTACCCGTAGTGCCGCTTATATTATTGCGGATGTCTTTATGGCTAAACGTGGATGGGCGGATGAAAACAGCGATCGACTACAAAAATTGTATGAGGGATGGATGCGTGGTGCGGCTGAAATTAATAGCAATTCCAGTAGCCGCAAAAAAGCAGCAGAGATTTTATCTCGGGAATTCACCGAGCGGGGTACTGCTCTGAATCCGGCAGAAGCAGCAGAAATGATCGGTAATGTACGCTTGGTAACACATGGCGACAACAAGAATTTTTTCAAACTAAATAACGACTATCAAGGGGTGAACGGAAATACACTTTACTCTAATATGGGAAACAGATATTCAGATCTTGGTTTTATCGACGGACGGGTTCCTGCCTGGAGACAAATTGCTTATCCTAAATTAGTAATGAATACCAACTTAACCAGCCCTGCTGATTTTCCAGAGAAATCTAAAACTTACACCAAAGCAACCAAGGCGGACGAAAAGAAAGAGGCATTGGCTACCAAGGAATTAAGTATCAGTTTTCGTACGGCTGAATTTGAATTGGATGAAAACGCCAAGTATATTATTGACAAGGAATTTGTGGAAATTGCCAAGGTCTTTAACTCTCGTATCCGAATTGAAGGAAATACAGACAACACTGGTAATGCAGCAAGTAACCAGAGATTGTCTGAAAAACGGGCGCAGGCGGTGGCCAATTATCTGATCGAAACCCATGGAATGGATCGTAATCGTTTTATTGTGATCGGAAATGGAATGACGCAGCCGATTGCCGATAATAGCACAGAAGCGGGTAGAGCGAAAAATCGCCGGACTGATTTTGAGCTGTTAACTGATTAAAATTTGTAATAAACGATGAACCACCGAATCGTTGAGTATTTTAACTAATATTCAACGATTCAACATTCTTAAGCTGTTCTCTTACCCCTTATCCAATTCTTGATGAATCTTTTTAAACTACGTGGAACGCTTACTCGCTCGCAGAATCTGATTCTGGGAGTCATCGGATTTTTAATCTTTATTACAATTTGGTGGTTGGCAGCTGAATCTTTTTCAACACAAAAACCAATCATCGAAGGTTTTAACAACCGATTGCCTTCTTCTCTTAATCTGGATGCAGATGGTCCGCAGATTAATCAGGACAGCTTGGCGCGTGCACTTGCCTATCAGGATAGTCTGGCTTTTGCCAATGCCACTAAATTTGAAAAAGTATATCCTGTTTTGCCTCCGCCACCAGCGGTTGTGAAATCGTATCCGGAATTGTTCACAAAAGATAATCTGCCTGCAGAAATGTTGCGCTCTATCTGGCTCAATATCCAGGGATACTTTTGGGCGATTTCGATTTCATTGTTGTTTGGATTTATCATCGGATTGTATCCACTTTTCCGGGGCTTGTTTAGTAAGCAAACCAACGCACTGCGTTATCTGCCGTTGACTGCACTGACGGGCGTTTTTATATTGTGGTTTGGAATCGGGGATGAAATGAAAATTGCTTTCCTGGCTTTCGGTATCATCGTTTACTTACTGCCCGTGGTTGTACAGCGAATCGACGAAGTAACGGATGTTTATTTAAAAACAGTTTTTACGCTGGGCGCCACTGACTGGCAAACGATCCGGTCGGTTTATATTCCAGCGGTCATGTCCAAATTAATGGACGATATCAGAGTACTTACCGCTATCTCCTGGACTTACATTATTATCGCCGAGCTACTAAATAGAGCGGGAGGAATTGGTTCTTTAATTTTTATTAAAGCCCGGCAAGGCCAACTGGAAAAGGTATTCGCCATCCTGTTTATAATCATTCTGATTGGATTTCTACAGGACAAAATCTTCATGTTTATCGATCGTCGCTTGTTTCCACATAAATATGTCAAAAGCACTACCGCTGGTTATAAAGAAAGCCAGTTTGGTGTTTTCGCTGTACTGGGTATTACGTTGTTAGGACTGATATTGAGCGCACTGTTTTCAGGACTTGGTACTACCTTTTGGTGGGTTGTCGGACTGATTGTAATGGCCGGATTGCTCTTTATTGGCTTGGGTGAATTTAAAATATTAACCGCTAATAAATCAGAAGCGTGAATTTTTTTTAATACGCTGCAGTCTTTTTTGAGTTTTTTAAATACTTAAAAGGTCGATCGCTAGTCACAACGTTTAAACAATAAAAAAATGGTAAAATTTCCCGATACAGATTTAGACAATATTGTAGAACTACGCGGTATCGACCAATCTTACGATGGTGGTAAAAGTTATATCATCAAGGATTTGGATTTTTTGGTTGAAAACAAACCTGGTAAAGGTCAATTCGTTTGTATTCTTGGCATGTCGGGTAGTGGTAAGTCTACTTTACTGCGCTACATTGCCGGGTTGCAGGAGCCCACTGCTGCTGATACATTATTGGTCAATCAAAAACCAATCAGTAAAGATAACCGGGTAAGTATGGTTTTTCAACAATACTCTTCCCTGCCATGGATGTCTGTGTTAGACAATGTTGGTTTGGCATTGAAGTTTAAAGGAATGGACAAGAAAGCGCGCGACGAAAAAGCGATGGAAATGATTGAGATTATGGGGCTCGCTGGTCACGAACATAAGTACGCGCAGTATCCGACACTCTCCGGTGGACAGTTACAGCGGGTCGCGATTGGACGTAGTTTGTTGGCCAATTCCAATATTCTTTTGATGGACGAACCCTTTGGTGCTCTGGATGTAAAGACCCGATTACAGATGCAGGATTTGTTACTGGATATTTTCGAAAGATTACAACCAACCATTATTTTTGTGACCCATGATATCTCTGAGGCTGTTTATTTAGCAGATGATATTTATATTTTAAAATCCGCTCCTTCCCATTTTGCTGAGCATATTCACGTAAATCTGCCTGCACACCGGGACCGAAGTACAAAACGCGATCCGCGTTTTATTGAACTGGTTCAAGCAGTAGAAGATATGATGGTGGCGGTAGAAGACTATTAGATATTCTAGATGGAAATAAAAATAGCCACGGAATCCGGAAAGAGGTAGCGCTGTTTTTTAACGTTTGTCTGAAATTATTTTACATAATATTTTTTTCTAAACGCTTTTTTCTGTTGCAAATATTCTTCGTGATCCTTGGCTCTGAACCAATATTCTTTAAAGACCGCTGCGGCTTTTGCTTTCTCATTAGTCAGCGCATCCACTGCTTGCGGTAAAATTTCATTTCCTTTATTTTTACTTCCTGCAGAATAAGGATAAGCCTTACCTTCCGTGGCATCTTCGGGACTTTCTTTATATTTTTTTCCACTTGGATGATTGGCATAACGACGGGCTCTTGTAAATCCCATTTGTAAATATTTACGTGCCATGTCAGCGCCGACAAAATCCTCCTCCTGAAGGTATTTTTTAAAAAGAGAAAATATGTTACTAGCAGACTTTTTTGCTATCTCCACATTTTTAAATCGCCAGTGTGGCAAAATTTCAGACTTGTAAGGTTGCACCAGTAAAACGCCCTGTTCGCCGCGTCCAATTCGGTATAACTCGGGATTTTTACGAAAATCAGTTTTGTCGAAATCTAGATCGTAGGGAAAGGAATTTTTAGACATGAGCTGTAATTTATTGGAAAACAACAGACAAGCGTTCATGTTCATTGTACGATGATTTGAATACAAGGTGCTGTTTTTAAAATCAAACGCTGAACTTTCCTATCTTCCCATCACCAACAACAAAAATTCCTCCGCCGTCAATCGCGCCAGACAAGTTAATCCCGTTCGTAAATCTGTCATGGTACGTTTAATATCAAAAACACGAAGCACTTTTAATGCACTGGCTTTGTTCAATCGATGGCCATCTGCATCGGTCAAAAATGTCAATATCGGTATTGGATTCTGGTGAGATTGATAAAATAAAGTATAGCCAATCTCTTCGCTTAAAAGCCTGGACAAACCATATCCGGATGCCTGAATCTGCTGCTGCTCCTCATGTATTTCTGACGTTAAATCCAGTTGATCAAATAAAGATTTATAGAGATTTAATAGAAACGTAATTTCTTCCTTTCCTTGTTGATTTATGCAGGATTTGAATTGTAGCTTAACCGTTTCTGCGGTACCCTTTAAAAACGGATCTATTGATTCTTTTAGCCAAAATACCTGTAACCACGCTGATAGGAAATCGGTATCAGTACTATCAAATTTAGTGGTGCCGTACCGATAGTTTTCGGTGATTTCTGCCAGGGTTTCCTGATCAAATAATTGATCTTCCAACGAGATCGCTTCGTTGCTAACGGGTAAAATAGCCAACTTAAAGCGGAAAGCCTGGCGCTGATTTTGAATATAATGACCACTACCATAGCCAAGGCTCAAACTGGTCAATTCTTCTTTTAACGCAATCAAATTGTTTTTGAAATTATAGTATTGCCAGTTTAACTGCTCTTCGGTTTGCAAACCGGTGACCATGATCGGTTGATCCTTTTCTGGTTCCGATTCTTCCATCTGATAGATTTTCCTTTCGAGTTGTTCTAACTGTTCAAGTTGTCTTCTAAAAAAACTTTTTCCCCGGACTGCTGTGGGCAAGGCTGGAAGCTTGTTTTTAGAAGACATTGATGCAAAACGCAGCTGCTGAATATTCGGAACTAACTGGTTACTTTTTTCGTCAATATCAATACTAAAAAGAATCGGTAAATCTTCCTGTGTTGCAATTAATTGCTCTGCCGACAACATGGTTAGATCCCGTTCGATTTGTCTTTTTAAAGCACGTCCACCCATCTTTTCGTCAAAACCTCTACGGGCCACCCACGCGAGTGCTTCCTGTGAAATATCGAGAATGGTGGTTCTGCGTACGAAGCCATCTCTACTCAATAACTCTTTTATTTGTAAACGGGCAATATTTAAAATATGATCAAAAGAAAGTGATTTGAAGATCACCACTTGATCAATTCTATTAATAAACTCCGGGCGGAATCTTTTTCTTAATGCACTTTGATAAATAGCGTGATTATTACCATTCGTTTTTTCAAAGCCCAATTGGCTGGAAATCTCGCGGGCACCGACGTTGGAAGTCATAATGACGATCATATTGGTAAAGTCCACCGTCTTTCCCAGGCTATCTGTCAACCGGCCGTCGTCCAATACCTGCAACAGTAAATCGTGGACACTGTGGTGCGCTTTTTCAATTTCATCTAACAATAAAATCCCAAAAGGAGTGTGGCGCACTTTACCCGTCAGTTGTCCCTCTGGTTGATAGTAGGTTCCGATGAGTCGATCTACTGCGTCGTAATTGATATACTCGTTCATATCAAAACGCAGCAAACTATCTTCACTGCCTGTTAAATATTTGGCAAGTACTTTGGCTGCCTGGGTTTTTCCTACACCCGTCGGCCCGATCAGCATAAAAGAACTAAGTGGACGGCGAGGGTTATTTAATCTTGCTTTGATTTGGTGAATCGTGTCGGCCAAAGCTTTCACCGCATCTGGTTGGCCTACGAGTTCTTGCCCGATAAAATTTTCTATTTCATCCGGTTTGAGTGTTAATGATTCGTCAAAAATCTGTTGATTTAAACCACTGAATTGTTCAAAATTTTTCCGAACCTCTGGTAGGTCAATAAACTGGTTGCGGTAGCGAGTCGCAAGTTGATTCATGATACGCATCACACTACCCGGTAATGCTTTTTGCTGCATAAAATTTCGCTGTAGCGTAAAAAGCTGATCAATTGCCTGAATAGAAAATTGACAATGATTTTTATCTTCCAGATCACAACGTTGTTCGATCACTGCTTTTACGGCTGTTTTATAATCAAACTCTGGTAATCGGATAACTTGAAACAAATTGGCAAACCGTTGGTTTTTTTCCTGAACGATCTGCCATTCTTCGGGCGTGGCCAGAATGATCACGCCGATCATTCGTTTTTCTAAGTAGGGGAGTAAAACATTGTTGAGTGTAAATTTATTCTGCGCGCTTTGTCCAATTCGCAACATCGCAATCGGATTATCAAATAATAAATGATCCGTGGTGGTTAGTTTTATACTGACTTTTTTTAAACGCAATCGAGCGTATTCAATAATGGCTTCGAATCTTTTTTGCCACCAACCTACGATACTCATTCCCGTAATAATCCGGTTGGGATTGATCTGCCAAAGTGTCTGTGTAGAATCTTTTGGATCAAGCTCGGTCTCTAGATAACGGAATAAGACTTCGTTGATGAGCGTATTTTTACCAACACCTCTTTTTCCAATAATTACCAATGGGGTACGATTGCCCCGAAAAATCTGATGAACTAACTGATCCACGGTCTGATCGCGCTGGTAGGCACGGCTTAATTCGCCTGGATACCGTTCGTTTAAATTTTCGCCAACTACGTTTATTTCTTTTTGTCCATCAAAACTGCTGTTTGGGACTATGCTCGAAAATAGAGAACTTAAATCCGCTTGTTCAAACGAAAACTTTTGAGAAGCAACGGCTAAATTCATTTCCAAAGGATGGATAAAGCTACCTTTAGGCGTAGTGAAAATAGAGATATCAAATATTTCTCTACTGTCGAGGGACTTTTTATACGTTCTTATCAGATAGGCAATCGTGTCCGTTACTTGCGTTTCTATCGCCACGCTATGGGTGGCAATAAACTGATATTGATCAAAAGCAGGTAAGCATACAAAGGTCATTCCCTGAAGCTGATAACTGACGTAATAAAAATTTCCTTCGAGACTGGCCCGACCTACGGGAATACGTAAATGAAGGAGTTGTCCTTCCGCTTTGGGATTAAAAATCATCCAAAGTAGTGCATCTCCGCTGGTTCGGTCAAACTTGAAATATCTCAAGTTCTCCTTAATTCGTTTTTTTATCATGCTCAACCCTTCGTCAAATCGTTCCGCGACCACTTCTGGATAACCATAAAAAAGTGGTCGAACCCGATATTTTTTATCGGTCGGCTGGACAAGCAACTGGATCGTGGATTTAACAGTAGGCATACAGCGAAATTACTAAATCTGTTTTAATTCTCCATGCACTTTATTCTGGATTTTTTGGTAAAAAAAACAAATCTAACTTCAAATTAAAACGAATCATAATTTAACGGGCTATTCTCACTAATGTTAGACCACTAAAAGTACAAACTTATTCAATCCAGGTCCTTAAAATATTGCCAAGTTGACGTTTTTTTGATATGTTTATAGCCAATAATCAATTTATGGCTGAATCATACGAATACCCTGACGTAAAAAACTACAAATTTCGCGAGTTGAAAGTCTATTCTTCCACCGAATGGCTGGCGGATAACAAGAAGAAGTACCGACAGGTTTTTGACCGGTATGAGACGACTTATGTCTACGCAGAGCTTTCTTTTTTTAACAAAAATTTTGATAAAGAAGACTGGGAAATCAATGTTGAACTACGTTGTTATAAACTTAAAAAGGGGCGGGAGGAAATATGCCGTCTACCTTTTGAAAATCGTAAGGTCAGCAAATACGACAATGTGGTTTTTATCCGGGAAGGCTGGGGTAATAAAAGCGAAGGTCAATTTTGGAAAAAAGGTACCTACTACTGGGAAGCATGGATTGAAGGAGAAAAAGTAGCTACCAAATACTTTTATGTAGAAGATGCGGGCAGATTTGCTATCGGTGAACCAAATCCATACCTGGGGGTAAAATCTATTCGACTCTACGAAGGACCTTACGATGATCTTATGGAAGAAGATCGACGCTATTTCAGCGGATTTAGTAGTGAGGAGACACGATATATCTACGTTGAACTTATTTTGGAAAACCTGCATAGTTCCAAAAGTTGGCAATGTGAGTTATTTACCAAGTTTTATAACGATGCCCGCGAACTAAAAGGGCAGGTGATTCGATTACAAAGAATTGAGCGTAAAGACGAAATAATCAAGATTACCGCCGGTTGGGGATCAAATGTCAAAGGCTCCTGGCGAGTGGATAATTATGCGGCCGAAGTAGTTTTTATGGACCGTTTGCTGGCCGTTATTCCTTTTGAAGTAGGCGAAAATTTTGCAGAAGGTTTGGCACCGGTCATGTTGCCTCACCAAAATAAACCCGTCATTTTTACGCCTGATTTGGATCCTTCCAGAACATTTGAGGACGTTATGTTAAAGATGGACAACCTGATTGGGTTGACGGAGGTAAAGAAAAACGTTCGTGATCACGCAAAATACATCAGCTTTTTACAATTAAGAAAAGAAAAAGGCTTCGAAGAAAAAGAAGAAATCAACGTCCACTCCGTTTTTATTGGAAATCCTGGAACGGGAAAAACCACGGTAGCTTCCATGATGGGGAAACTTTATCAGAAAATGGGGCTGTTGTCCAAAGGCCATGTGCACGAAGTGGATCGGGTAGACCTGGTCGGAGAATATATTGGTCAAACGGCGCCAAAAGTAAAAGAAGCAATTGAGAAAGCCCGGGGTGGAGTTCTTTTTATTGACGAGGCTTATGCGCTGGCACGCTCTAATGATGACAGCAAGGATTTTGGCCGAGAGGTAATTGAAATATTGGTCAAGGAAATGTCGAACGGGGTAGGAGATATGGCTGTAATTGTAGCTGGATATCCCAAGGAAATGAAGCACTTTCTGGATTCTAACCCAGGACTTAAATCAAGATTTAAGCTGTTTTTTTCCTTTGCAGATTATTTGCCACAAGAACTTTCCCAAATTGCGCGTTTTGCTTGTTTGGAAAAATCGGTTGTCCTTTCTGATCGGGCTGGAAAACTAATTGACGATATAATTATCAATGCTTTCCGGGACCGGGATCGATCTTTTGGAAATGCCCGCTTTGTTTTTGATCTGATAGAAAAAGCAAAAATAAATCTTGGACTAAGGGTGATGTCTTCTGATGATCCCAAACAACTGGAAAAGAAGGAACTCTCCGTTATTCATTATAAAGATGTAAAAGATCTGCGCTTCAAACCTGTGGTAGCGTTACCAAAAATTCCAATCGACGAGGCGCTTCTCGACGAGGCTATGCTGGAATTAAAAAGCCTCATCGGTATGACGAAAGTCAAAGAACAGATTACCGAGATGGTTACCCTGGTTCGTTATTTCCAGGAGTCAAACAAAGATGTGTTAAATAGCTTTTCTCTACACACGGTTTTTATTGGTAATCCCGGAACGGGAAAAACCACCGTAGCTCGAATCTTGACGACCATCTATAAAGCGCTGGGAATTTTGGAAAGAGGCCACATGATCGAAACTGATCGGCAGGGGTTGGTAGCAGGATTTGTCGGACAGACCGCCATTAAAACGGCAGAAAAAATTGAAGAGGCTCTGGGTGGCGTATTATTTATTGATGAAGCTTACGCACTTACACAACAGTCTACCGGCGCACATGGAGACTTTGGCAACGAAGCGATTCAGACTTTATTAAAAAGAATGGAAGACAACCGAGGGCGATTTTTTATCTTCGTAGCTGGGTATCCCGACAACATGGAGCGATTTTTAAAAGCCAATCCTGGCTTAAATTCTCGCTTCGATAAAATACTGAAATTTGAAGATTATCTGCCGAGTGAACTGATGGAAATTGGACGGCAAATGTTATCTGACAAAGGAATTACTGCCACGACGGATGCAGCAGCGCACCTGGAAAAATATTTTGCATACATTTACGAATACCGGGACAAGTATTTTGGGAATGCCCGGACCGTAAGAAGTATCATACTGGAAGCCATTAAAAATCAAAATCTTCGCCTGGCGGCCAACCAGTCAAAAGGAGGTCAAAAGACCGACCCAAATGTACTGACCCTCTCGGATGTAGCCAATTTCCGAACGGATAAAAGCGACTTTGTTTTCAATCGTAAAACAATCGGTTTCGGTAAAAAGAAAAAATAATCCTCATTCCTAATTAATATTAGGTCAATCGTATTTTGAATAAAATGTACTAAATTGTTACCTTACGCAATATTGTTTTGTCCAGCGTTCGTTGTCAGAATAATTCGTTCCAAAAATTCACTTACTATAATATGTTAAATCGCTTTGCGCTAGCTACAAAACTCTGTGGCAGGCAAGGGTTGGCTTGTATTTTGTAAATACTATAAAATACCATGTACCAACACCTTATTTAAGGGTGGAAGTACGGGAATCAGTATTTATACAGACCTTCCAGTTTACGGAAGGAAGTAATTTAACAGAATAGAGAACAATTATTCAATTCATTGCAATACAATTGAGTGCACCTATGAAAGACGTAGATATTATTTACTTTACCCTGTTTCCCTGGGATCATCCTTATTCGTCCGTTTCCTTTTCTTTGGCAAAGGAGTTTATGAAAAATAATCGGGTATTTTACGTAAATCCGCCATATTCTTACAAAGATTTGATGACTTCCCTGGGTGATAAATACACCAAGGAGCGAATGTCTGATCTACTCTTGCACCGTATGCGCTACGAGTATCCTGAGATTTTAAATGATCATCCCAATCAAGATAGTTTTAAGGCGATTATGCCGCCAATTGTTCCACCCATCAATTTTTTAAACCCTGGAGGAATTTATGATAAAATGCGGGATCGTAATAACAACACATTGCTAAAAGCAATTCAGCGTGTTATTAAAGATAATAATATTAAGAATTATATCTATATCAATTGTTTTAATCCTTATTATGGAGGCGTATTACCTCGCGATAGTTTTAAGCCAATGCTGAATATTTACCAATGTATTGATGATATTTCTCAAAATAGTTATACAAATCGTCACGGTTTGGTTTTGGAAAAAAAGGCTATTCAACAGGCGGATATTACCACGGTGACTTCAACAGAATTAAAAAATATCTGGCAGAAGGATGCGAAAGAAATTCACTTGGTACCTAATGCGGCGGATATTGATTTATTCAAAAAAACCATTCAGCAAAAATTTGAAAGACCCGAAGAAATCAAACATGTTTCAAATAAAATTATTGGTTTTGTAGGTAATTTGGATGCCGATCGAATCGATTATCAATTGATTAAAAAAGTAGCTGAAAAACACAGTGACAAAACCATTCTATTAATTGGACCCAATAATAATACGGAACTGGCAGAATTAGAAATTGATAAATTACCCAACGTCATTATGACGGGTAGTATTAATATTAAAGATTTGCCTCCATATCTACACTATTTTGATGTAGCGATGATTCCATTTAAGCTTAATAAGTTGACCAAAAGCATTTATCCATTAAAAATTAACGAATATCTGGCTGCTGGTCGAGCAGTGGTAGCTACTGATTTTTCCTGGGATATTCGTAGCTTTAATGACATCATTGATATCGGAACAAGTCACGATGCGTTTATTCAATTGATTGATAAGGCAATTGCCGAAAATAGCATTGAAAATGTGGAACATCGGGTAAACGTCGCAAACTCGAATACCTGGACGGCAAGGGTAGAACAGATTTGGTCTATTGTTGATCGTAAACTCTCTAAACAGGCCGTTTCTTAGGAACTGTACATAAACAAATTGATATTTTAGTAATGCAGAGTAGTAGCAAAACAGGCCATCAGCAAAATAAACGCTGATGGCCTTTTTTGCATGAATATATTTTATATATTTGTATCACCACCACATTAGACCGTTCATCAACGGTCTTCTACCACATTTTTTATAATTAATATGAATGGTTTCCTAAAGTGATTGCACTTTTGGTTTGCTGCTGTTCTATGCTTAGTTGAGGGAAGCAAACAGCTTTAAAAACTACTTGATACGATAAACAAACTACTATGAAAAAAATTAACCCCACCATTTTGGTGATGGCGCTACTATTGCTTTGCGCCCTGTTGATTCCTGTTTTTCTTAACTGGAATGCCTACGTCCTTATCTTTACTTTTTTAGCTTTTTCTACCTTTTCGATTGGTTATCTCCTTGCCCGACAGCAAAACGAGAAGGATTTGAAATTGGGAAATCAACAATATATCCTAGACATGGTTGCCAACAGCATGGGAGAAGTACTGATTATTCATCAAATGGAAGATCACGGAAATATTTTTGTCAGTCGAGGAATTAAAAAAGTGTTAGGTTATAATCCAGAATTTATTCGAAATAAATTCACTACATTTATTATCCACCCCGACGATCGAAAACTACTAGTTCCCCGACTAAAGATGGAGCAGTTACGCACCTGTAACGAATTTGAATTACCTCTAAGGGTTCGTCGGGTTGATGGCACCTATTTGTCAATGATGGTAAAAGGTCAGGGAATAAAAAATGAAGAAACGGATTTGATTACACACACTTTAATAGCAATGCGTTACCTTCCGGAGAGTAAGGAATATCAGAAAGTTGAAGGAATGAATTGGCGCAGTAAAACGGTACAATTAGAATGAGCAGGAAACCCATGGTAGTGTTCATTTAGTAATCGTTCCTAAGTGTTTGTTATAAGTTATTTTTTAATCGATTTTCACTTAAAAAAACCCATAACCCAAGGTTTAAATTTAGCCTGAATCACCGTATAATGTTCTTTTTCCTTTACTTCAGGATTAAAAAATACCAAACCCATAAAGAATAAATCAATCGTCACCCGTACCCTCGGATGCTCCTGTATGGTACGCCAGGCACCCTCCATCTCTTGTGTCCAGTGAATATCGTGGAAGATAAAACAACTCTGATCATGCGCTTTTTCGAGGGCTTGTTTAAAATAAAACAAGGTCGGCTCCCGCTTGTGATTTCCATCTACAAATAGAAAGTCCAGCTGCTCAAAATCTGACAGCACTTCAGGCAATACGGTATCAAAAGGTGCATTGACCAGCTTGAGATCGGTTGCTTTCATCTGTTGAAAACTGTTGCGAGCAATCTGGGCCACGTTGGGGCAGCCTTCCATCGTGGTCATCTGTGCTTTGGTATTGGGCAAATGTAGATACAAACTTGAGATACCAAAACAGGTGCCCATTTCCAAGAGCGTTTTTGGTTTTAAATAATTGACAATGCGAAATAACAATCGGGAATAAGAGGGAGGTGTCAGGGATGACTTGGCCATACTTCCAATGGCTCGATTACGGGTCGTAATTACCTGAGAACCTGCACCAAAATCGGTTACTTCAATCGTTTGCTTATTTCGCAATAATCGCCGACGAATGGATTCGATCTCCGCAAACTGATAATAATTTCGTTGGTCCTCCAGGGTTGCTTTGATAAAACTATAAACAAAGGGAGAGTGGATACGGTAAATCGTCGTAGCCCGAAAATAGTAGCGAAGGTAGCGGAAGAATATTTGTAAAGGTTTGATTACTTACCGGATTGATGAAGTTGCAAGGTAAGTATTTTTCCATACTTTGTAAGGCGAAAACGGGGCTTTTACCGATCTTGTCCAAAACGAGGAAAAGCGAAGCATTTTCTAAAACAGCTTTGGAGAGCTCGTATTTTTTTCAGCAAAAGTGAGGGCTACCTGAACGCCTGCATGCCATTGAAATTGAGGATCCAGTCTTACCTGTGGACTGACTTGCAGACTAAGGTCCTCGTTTACATCAAAAGTTTTTAAATGTGCAAAAACAAACGCGTCGGCGGCTTGCACTGCGTGTACTACCAATAAAATTAAAAAGCCAGTCTCAGCGGCAGTCAGGGCATTATCCCGAAAAGAACGCAGGGATTGTTCGTCCAGACCGCTGTCATTTATAGTGAGGGGATCATCGTCTAATAATGCAATTCGGTTGTCCCGGTGCCGTTTATAGTCTTTTCGGTTTTTACGAATATTAAGAATGGCGCCAGTGTAAGCTCCGTAAACTAATGGAGCTTTCCAATATTGTTTATTGTAAATCTGTCCCGAACCAGGCAGTAACAGCGATAGGTAGAGTGCTTTTTTAGGATTGGGATAATCTTTTTTATCAAAAAAACGACCGATAAAATTTTTCTTTTTTGCGATGGGCAGATCACTTTTCGAGATACTGTCTACTACGGTAGAAAGCCTACTCGAATCCATTTTAATTTCCTGTTTTTTGGGGATAGAAATACTGTCCGGTACCTGCGCCACCAGCGTATTAAAAAAAAGTATTATACAACAACAGGAGAAAAATTTCATAATTCAGGGTACGTCAGATAAGGAATGGCGATTAAATAGAGTGATGGAAAAAGATGAAGCCAAAAACGTAAATTTATTGTTAACTCATTCCTAAAGCTTTTTTATTCTGAAAATAAACCCAGTTTTTCCAACAGGTTATTCAAATCCTTAACCGAGGTAAAAGGAAGAACAATTTGCCCTTTGCCCTTCGCGTTGGTTTTCAGTTTGATATTTCTTTCAAAATGATTTTTTAGATTTTTCTGCACTTCTTCGTATTCCATTGGCAGTCCTTTTGTGGAGGAAGTAGTGGTTGGACTCGCCGGAGGGTTTTTCATATCCGACACCGCCTGTTCGAGTGCCCGAACGGAAAGTTTTTCATTTACAACCCGATTTAACAACATCAGTTGTAAGGCAGGATCTTCTTCCCGGGCCAGAATGATGGCATGTCCCCGGCTGATCATTTTTGTATTCAATGCTTCAATGATCGAAGGCGGTAGTTTTAAGAGGCTGAGGATCTGGGTTATAGAACCCCGACTTTTGCCTACTCTGCTACCCAGTTCTTCGTGTTTTAATTCATACTTATCAATGAGTAACTGATAAGTAGTAGCTACTTCCATCGGGCTGAGGTCTTCCCGTTGTAGATTTTCAATCAAGGCCATTTCCTGCATCTCTTTATCGTCCGCTTCGCGGATATATGCAGGGATGGTAGCGAGGTCAGCAAGTTTGCTGGCTCTCAATCGACGTTCTCCCGAGATCAACTGGTATGTTCCATCGCCCATTCTACGGACGGTAATCGGTTGGATAAGTCCGTGTATCGCAATAGATTCTGATAGCTCGGCCAGTGCACCAGCGTCAAAGTTTTTTCTGGGCTGGTGTGGATTGACTTCTACTTTTTCTAACGGAATTTCTACGACGGAACCAGTTTCTTCTTTTTGTATTGTTTCCGCTGTAGGATTGGTTTCTTCCACCGGATTATTGATTGGGTCGTTTCCCATCGAAGATAGAAGTGCACCAATTCCTTTTCCCAGAGAAGCTCTTTTATTTTTAGTGTCTTTTTTTGCCATCTTTTATAATAAATACAGATCGTTAATAAGGTTTTTTTACGCAAGGATGAAATGAAATAGTTTATCCAGCCTTTTTCCGGTCGTTATCGTCCCGCTGTGATTTTAAGCGAATGGCATCCTTATTATTGGTTAAAAATTCGCGCGCCAGATTCAGGTAATTGATGGTTCCCTTACTGGTTGCATCATAAAGAATCACCGGCTGATGGACATTAGGAGATTCACTGATCTTGGAGTTGCGGTGAATAATGGTTTGAAATACCTGTTCGGGAAAGTATTTGCGCACCTGATCCACTACTTCGTTGGCGAGTCTGAGTCGTCGATCGTACATCGACATTAGAATGCCTTCCACTTGTAGTTCGGTATTTAGTTGTTTTTTGACCAATCCAATGGTATTCATCAATTTTCCGAGACCTTCCAGAGCAAAGTATTCACACTGTACGGGGATAATAACGGAATCGGCCGCAGTTAGTGCGTTGATGGTAATCAAACCGAGAGACGGAAGACAATCAATGAAAACATAATCGTAATCATCTTTTACCTTTTCGGTAATGGTTTTGAGGACAAATTCCCGCTGCCAGCGATTGATTAATTCCACTTCTGCTCCTACCAGATCAATGTGAGACGGCAATAACCATAAATTGGGTGTTTCTGTTTGAATAATGGCTTCTTTAGGATCTGTATCGTTGATCAAACAATCGTAGATACTTACGTCGGCATCTCCCGGATATCCTACCCCCGAAGAGGCGTTGGCCTGAGGGTCGGCATCAATCAGTAATACTTTTTTTTCTAAAATTGCCAGAGAGGCGGCCAGATTGATGGCGGTGGTTGTTTTCCCTACTCCTCCTTTTTGATTGGCAATAGCTATAACTTTTCCCATATAAAATATTGATTTCGGGGGTTTTATGGACAAATACTTCCTTCTTTTCGTCCAAATAGTTAAAAAATATACCCCACTGCTTTTTGAAGTTTAACGCTTGTCTAAATTATTGTGATGCTGCAAAATGGAGCGTTTCTCTACTGAATGAGCCAGAAAAACTAAGTGAGGCCCTAATTTAATGAGATATAGTACGAAATTTATCCAATGCAGTCTATAAATAGAAGTTTAGACAGCGTTTACGGTTAAATTCTTAGCAGAATTTGCACTTGTGACAAAAATAAACTTTTTAAGCCAGCAAAAAAAAATTATGTTTGAGGTACCATAATTAACCTTAAAATCGTTAAGGCTTTAACTTGAGCTTTTAAAAAGTCAGGTTGTTACCAATAAAACGAAAAAACGACCTATATTTTATCGACTGAGTCGGTGATATTTTTAACTTTAAACTGCTTTGCCGTTATGACAATTATTCAAAAAGTGATTAATCTGGTCAGTTGGATTATTGATATTCCAATTAACAGAATTTGCCCAACGACTAATTTTCACGAAGATTTACTGCTGGATAATATTGATTTTTCCATCATGATATTGAAATTAGAGGCGTTTTTTAATATTTCTCTTTCCGCCGCTGAGGTGGATCGAATCGAAACGGTCAAAGATGCCAGCTATTTGATTAACCGATATATTGGCTAGTCAATATTTTTTTATTTTAATTCGAATTTTACCGTTCCTTAATACGGTATACATCTGGAATTTACGCAACAATCCAGGAGCGTAGATCCAACAAAAACTTATATGACATCAACTGTACTTATTTTTTTCATCTAAAAAAGTCGTGTTATGTCTAAGCAAAAATTTTCTTTTTTCTCTCTAATCCTTATTTTTGGAATGCTCCATTTTCTTTCTTCCTGTGTACCGGATGAAAAATTGAATGTAACTTCCGAAGAGGAATTGCTGCCATTGGGTGAATTTCCCGGAGTCGATCCTGATTTGTGGTCGTATTTTTCTGCTTTCGAAGCAGCGGCGGCTGCTCGTGGATTGGACATTGATCTTTATGTAGCCAATATAACGGGTGAGATTTCCGAAATAACGGAGGAACACGTAGCGGGACAGTGTACTTTTTCCAGTGCTGCGCCTAATAATGTGACTATTGACAAAACCTTCTGGGACCGATCAAGTGTGTTATTTCGGGAATTTGTTGTTTTTCACGAATTGGGACATTGCTTTCTGGGGCGTGGACACGAGGAAGGGGTGAATGCCGATGGTACTTGTAGTAGCATCATGCGCAGCGGGGTAGAGGACTGCCGTGATAATTATCGGACGACTACCCGAGCGGAATATTTAGATGAGCTATTTGGAGAAATGGCTTTGTAAAATCAACCCAACAACGCGGATTTTACCTTTTCCATTCCGGTACTACCGGGTTCTTTGATCAATTCCAGGTTTCTTACTTTTTCTAATTCCCAGTTGCTGGCTGGATTAGGATCAATATAAAAAACCTTTGCTTCTGGTGGTGCAAAACCAATCAATCCGGCGGCCGGATACACCTGTAAACTGGTACCGATAATAATGACGATATCAGCAGCAACCAGCGCTCCCTGTGCCAGTCCGAGCTTAGGAACTGCTTCACCAAACCAGACGATATGGGGACGCAATTGGTAACCATCGGGACAGAGATCGCCGATATTACAGTCTTCCGTCCAGTCAAGAACCGAATCTTCCTTACCAGTACTTCTTACTTTTTTTAACTCCCCGTGTAAGTGAATAACACGGGTACTTCCGGCTCTTTCGTGTAGATCATCTACGTTTTGAGTTACGACGATTACGTTGTACGTTTTTTCTAATTCAGCAATGATCTCGTGGCCCCGATTCGGGGTTACTTCTTTGAGTTGTCGACGCCTTTGATTATAAAAATCAAGGACGAGTGCTGGATTTTTGTTGTAACCTTGGGGACTGGCAACGTCCATTACATCGTGCCCTTCCCATAATCCTCCTGCATCACGAAATGTGTTAATACCGCTCTCCGCGCTTACCCCAGCTCCGCTAAGGACGACCAATGTTTTTTTTGTTGAATCTACTTTCATAATATTTTTTTATTTCTAGCGCTCAATTTTTTTAAATATTACATGTCTATCAAAAATAAAAATTGCCCATTGTGATTTTCGCAATGGGCAACTTCTATAATAAAAACAAATGGGTGCTTAAATTGGTTCTTTTTTTAAAAAAGAAAACGCAATAAACATCTTAGGAACGGTTCAAAAATAACTTTACATTTTTGACTGCTTTTTTTGCTACTACTCTGCGTCTATTTAATCGCCATTCCTTATCGAATCAAGGTAACATCTCCTTTGAATTCTTCAACAACCCCAGTGAATTTTCTAATAGAAATATGGTATAAATAAACGTCAGAAGGCGCTAATTTTCCATCCACTCTACCGTCCCAACCCATTGTCGGATTGTTATTGTTATAAACCAAATCTCCAAAGCGGTTCCAGATGCGGAAGCTTTCAATTTCTTCGTAAAGTCCGATCGTTTGAATATTGAAAAAATTATTCAAATCTCCAGATGGTGTAAAGGCATTTGGCATAGCTGCTCTGGCCGGGTTAACACAAAATGGTCCAACACTTTGGCTGGTCACACATCCCTTATCTGTTGTTATCTGCAATGTAAAAGTCAAAGGATCTCCCGTTAGAACTTGTGTTTCCAGAGATCGCGAACTGGTACCGATGGCCTCATCATTCTGGATCCATTGATAGTTGGTACCGGCTTGTACGGAGTCTACCGCTGCCGTGATGGCAACCCGTTCTCCTTCATCAAAACAATCTTCTGTACCTTGCTGAATAGGGTTAAAACTAAAACTATCTACACGGATAACATCATTTACAAAAATGCGAATTTCTTCGGATAGCTGCTCACAACCATTGGAGAAGTTAACAGTATAAAATCTTTCACCCGGACTAGAAGCGGTTAAATCAATTGAAGGCGTCGTCATGCCGGTTGCGTTGGGGCCTAACCAATTGTAGGTATCCACGCTGGAGGATGGACTGGCCATGGCGTTTAGTGTAAATTCATCTCCCAAACAAACCTCATCATCTTCACTAACGGTAAAACTAATATTTTGAATAACTTCAATATCAACCGTTTCAGTAGTAGAAGGGCAAATACCATTATTGGCTACTACGGTATAACTTGCATTTTGGGTAGGCATCACGACTGGGTTGATATCCGAAGAAGCAAATCCAGGATCTGTAGATGTCCACGTAAAACTGGTGTTAGGTTGAGGAGCGTTGTTACTTAAGCTGGTCGACTCGTTCAGACAGATGGCCTGATCGGGGTTTAGATTTAACGCTGGTAGCTGAATAATATCTGGTTGATACTGGCTTGAAGTAGGGCAACCAAAAACTTCCGCAGTGACGGTATAAACAATATTATCAGTTGCAGTAACTACCGGATCTGGACAATCAACACAACTAAGGCCAGCTTCCGGGGACCATTCGTAAGTAGCTTCAGGGTCCGCTGTTTCTACAAATATCTGGAATGGATTACCCGTACATACGGTGGTGTCGGGTGTGATGGTCACCTCGGGTCTAACAACTGGTACCTCCACGCTGACCGACGAACGACATGCACCATTGGTGGTTAGACGGGTATAAATAACGGTATCTGCAACGGTTTGAATAACAAGGTTAAACAGAGAGTCCGGTGTGATTTGTCCCGCCATGGGCGTCCATAGATTTTCCAGATCCGGATAATCCATCGGATCATATAATTCACTGGTCATGGTAATAAATTCGCCCGGACAATAAACTTCCTTAAAAGGATCAAGTAGAATAGTATCAATGATCGGTAAAGAATCTACCTGAATAAATACAGAATCCAGAATTAGGCAAGCAGGGGTCTGTAAAGTCGCATAGTAGGTCGTAGAACTTATTGGTGAAACAACCGGATTTGGGCTGTTGATGTCACTAATAAATCCATCATCCGGTGACCAGGTTATAGCATTATTTAAAGGAATAATATTGGTTTGTAATTGTACTGATTCTCCCTTACAAAGGAAGGTGGTATCATTAGTGATATCCACTGCTGCGGCAATTACGGTAACTTCTACCGAGTCCGTTCGATTACAAAAATCTGATTCACTGGTAGCAGTCAACACATAAGTTGTTGTCTCTTGTGGAATGGCTAATGCATTAGAAATGGTAGCGTTTTCAATACTTTCAGCTGGAGTCCAGGAGTACTCCGTAGATGTGAAAAATACCGGGCTAGCCAGCTCGATAGGTGTTCCCTGGCAGATGGTGGTATCTGAAATAACTTCGGGAAAGTCAAAAGCATTTACTTCGAACATCACGGTATCTGTTACAATACAGCCAGTTACGTTAATCGTAGCCACGTAAGTTGTGTTAAAGTTGGGAAAAGCATCCGTAACTGCACCATTAGTATTACTTAAATTATTATTTGGTGTCCACGTTAGATTTAGATCGTCAACATTGTTATTGGCGGTAAGCTGAACAGTGTCTCCTCGGCAAATTCCGGTTGATCCATCTGTTTCAATAGTCAACTGAGGATCAATTCGTTGTATATAAATAGAATCCTCTGCGAGACAGGTAGATAAAGAACCAAGTTGACCGGTTACGTAGACATAACCATCTTCAAGCGGAGTAGCTACTACCATTTGATTATTGTTATCTTCAAAAATATCAGATGGTGTCCAAATAAACTCGGTTGCACCAGTAGCAGATAAAGTAATACTATTGCTGCTATCTGCCAGACAAACCAGAGCCGTGTCAGCGCCTAGGTTGATCTCTACCAATGGTTGATCTAAAATAGTAATTTCGATATCCTCCAGTTCAACAATTCCACAACCAAAATCATTTGAAAGAGAGATAATAATACTTTCTTCACCTTCGACAATCAAATCAGTAATTGGAATAATTGAGAAACTCAATACGGTCTCTCCAGCTGGAATGGAGATTTGATCGGGCATATCCAGAATATAGTCAATGTCACGGGTCGCGGTACCACTGACGTTGACGGTATAGCTTTGGGCATCCTCTAGTGGATTGTTAAGGCGAACGAGTATTTCGTCTTCCGTTCCACTACAATCTTCTACTAAAAAGTCTATATCAAAGGCAGAACCAAAAGCAAGATTGGGAACCCCTCCGCGAAGTTCGCCAATAAAGACACCGGAATCATAATTGGCATCTCCTCTGTCGGCAATGGCAAATTTTAGTTTGTAATTATTACAAGGCACTACGGGAATAGAAGCCGTAAGTGATTTTTTTACACCTTGAAAATCAGACGTTAATCCATCGTACTGGATAGAATTACCATTTTCATTGTTTCTAAAGTATTCCCAGTTTTGGACTGTATTTACGCTGTTAATTTCTACGAAGGTATTGGTGCCTGGAATAATAGCCACATTCTGTTGATCGTCTACGTTTGGATCACCGACGATACCGGGCCCTTTGACAAGTAGCGCAAAAATATCATTAAAGTTTCCACCTACAAATTCGGGATATTCTTCTGATCCAAAAATGTATTCAAATCTTAATTCGTCCGTTGCGACGAAAACATCCAGCTCTACCACACAGGCGTCTTCTGAATTTTCTCCACCGTTGAGCGAAGAAAAATAATCCAGATCGGCATCTCCGGGAGCTCCGTGTAAGGTAGCCGCCGAACCGATGTCGTTAGGACCAATTGCGTTTGCAGCTTCTCCAGTAGTTAAAATAATTCCCGTGCCTAAGCCTAAATCAGTATCATCACCTGCAACGAAGGTTCCAAGTGCTCCGTCTGGACAATCTATTCTGTCTACGTTTATGACGGTTTGACTGGTAGTAAGTGCATCGACCAATAAAGATTCGGTAATATTATCATCAATGGTAATCGGCGAGGTACTTTCGCAGGGAGATCCTGAACATTCCCACATTCCCGCAAATCCTTCAAACTCAGTGTCTCCATCACTATTTAATTCTACGGTCAAACATCCACTACTAGCCTGGACGATATAACAAACACCTCCTTCACTTCCATCATTAAATCCACCCCCAACCAAATTATCAATAACCGGGCTGCTGTTATCTGGTCCATCGTAGAAAGTCAGATTATCTCCAAAACCATCTATATTATAATATTGAAGGTTGAAAGTAACGCAGCTGTTGAAAGGCGCATTAGGACAAATAGAAAAAATATTGTTGCTACTACCACTGTAGTCTCCGTTTGGTCCACCATCATCAAATAGCATCCCCGTACAAGCAGTAGATCCATTCTGATCGATGGTACTGATAGGATCTCTTTCTTTTAGACAAAGAAGAAAAGATCCTGAATTGGGGGTAGCGGAGGGAGACCAGTCGTTAATCCTCATAAAGTAGGTTTCTCCAAAATCAAGACCTAATAATTCAAAATTGAGTTCTTGTGTTCCGTTGGTTTCCGCCCGGGCACAGGCCAAAAGCGCCAGTTCATCAAAACCACAATCTCCCCGATAAATGGCAATCTGGGGATTTACTAGCGGGCTTCCTCCCAAACTATCCACGATCCCTCTGATGGTTACGGAATAATCCTCAATGGTGTCGCTGGCTACAAAACTGAACCAGACATCTCTTCCGGTAAAGTTCCAGTCTCCACCTGGATTACAGTCCATCGGTACGTTATCATTTCCAATGTTGGATTGCGTCGCATCAGCCGTGGTAAAAAAGGTATCTACTGCGCAAAAAGGTAAAACACCAAGGTCCGTGACGTTGTCACAGTCATCATTAGAGGGTTGAGCAAATAATAGTGAGGTTGAAAATAGAAGAAGGAGTGTAAATAACTTATTCATATAAATCAGTTGTTTCTATACCAATTAGATAAAATTTTTAGAATTTCCGAACATAGTGGAAATTATTGATCTCCAAAGATAGAATCTTTTTAATGATTCCTTGTCTTATATTAAAAAAAAATGTTGTCGGATTTAGACAATATCAGCCATGAATTGAAAAATAAGGGATGAGAATTAAATAAATTTACTTTTTTGACGATTTTAGAAAGTCAGAATGGATAGTTATTAATACCTCATTTGTACCTCATTCCTAATTGTCCATATACATTTAAATAAACACGCCATGGCGCTGATCTAAACATTTACTTTTGGCAATCTAAAAGATTTTTTTGAATATCTTCTACTTTAACGTGTTGAAGATCATTTTCCCAGGCGTGGTTGATGTAATTAATTACATTCGTTATTTGCACTTCATTTAGATCTTTTACACCGGGCATAGGATTGTTGTATATGTTTTTATTGACTATTATAGTATCAGCAAGTCCATAACGAATAATACAAGCTAAATTATCCTGATTATTTTTGAGATAGTCAGCTCCGGCAAGGGGAGGATAGAGGTTTTTCAGCCCTGATCCGTCGTCCATATGACAGGTAGCACAGTAAAAATTATAGAGATTTCTACCCTGTTTGTAGGGCTGGTACTTGCAGGAGGCTATGAATACGGTCACAATTAGCAAAAGTAAAAAGAAGGAGCGTTTCAGGAGGTTCATACATTATTTTTCTTCTACGGAGTTATCGAGCAGCAATCGATCCATATCATCCATGAAACGATCTACTTCTTCTGGTATAAGCCCATTGGCGTGCGCGCGGACCAAACGATTTTGATCTACCAGAATAATAGTTCCGCTATGATCATATCCTCCAGCAACCGAAGGATCTTCTAAAGCGACCAAAAAATATTCGTCGGCCATGTCATATATTTTTTCCTTTTCTCCTGTGACCAGATGCCATTTTTCACTGTCTATTTCCAGTTTGTTGGCATAATCTTTTAACCTGGGAACACTGTCCCGTCTGGTGTCAATGGAGTGAGAGATCAGACTAACCCGATCGTCGTTTTGGTATTTATCATAAATGCGAAGCATTTGTTTTTTTACCTTTGGACAGATCGTAGGGCAGGAGGTAAAGAATACATCAATCACGTAGATTTTATCCTTAAAAGTTTCATTTGTTACGACATTACTATCCTGATCAATAAATTTAAAATCAGAGATGGTGTGGAATTTGGTTTTTCCATCCACTAAATCTTTCTCACCCAATACGGGAAGTTTTCCTTGTTCTGTAGTACAAGAAAAACACAAACCGATAACAATTAATGAAAGAATAAAAAAATATTTAAACATGGTTTCTATTTTTTTTGGGTAGTAGAATCAGCAGGTGATGGTACCGTCAATAAAACTGCTTTGGCTGATGCAATACTTTGTCGCATCTGATCCCGAACTTGTGAAATTTTTTCTTTTTCTTTTTCAAGGTAGGCAACCGCGACCGCCTCTTCAGTATCTTTGGTTGGATTACTAAACTCAGCCATCCAGTCCATCATTTCATCGTCTGCTTTTTGGAGTGCACTTAAGTGATTTAAAATGGTAGAGTAGTCCGGGGATTTAATTACCAATGTATCAAGATTCTTTAATTGTTTTTTTAAGCGGTGAATAGTTCCCATTTCGGGCATTATATCGTCGTGAATGCTCATTACTTCTGTATACATTTTTTCCTGTTCTGATTTCTCTGATTGGCAGGAGAAGATGAATAGAAAGGACATACAAAAAAGAAATAAAACTGTCCGGGAATAAATGCGCATAGGATAATAATTTTTGTTTTCTAGTCTATTCACAAAACTGGATATATTTAGGCAAATATCAAAATTTGGATTGTAAGTAAGTCGTCATAATACCTATGCTGGAACATCCTGAAAATTGGCCGATTATGGAAACTTAACCGATTTTCGCAAGGCCTTTTTTTCGCTGTGTTCTCTTTTGTTTTTTAACCTTTTTGCATTTTGATTTTTGGAAATACCTTTTTTCTTTCGAATTGGTTTTACGTACAGTCCTTTTTTTAATAATTTGAATAACTTGTTGATTCCCAGTTCTTTATTCTTTAATTGAGACCGTGTTTGCTGACATTTAACAATCAGAATTCCTTCTTTTGAGATTCTGTTGGCCAATTTATGAGACAGGCGCTGCTTCTCTTCCTCCTCCAATCCTTTTGAATTGTATATATGGAAATGCAACGCTACTTTCGTAGAAACCTTGTTTACATGTTGTCCACCGCTTCCCGAACTTCGGGCAGCTTTAATCTTCAATTCTGATTTTATTATTTTTTTGTCCATTATTTTTAATTTTTCTAATTAATATAATCTTACGATGGTAAATAGGCTAACAAAACCGAGTTGATTTTAATTCCGGAAAGGTACCAAAAAGTTTATTAGCAAATAATTTATACTTTCTCAACTATTCGGGATAATAATTGTTTAATTGGAAAGAATAAACAACCTTTTAGAAAGTTCAACTATGTGTCCATTTCTATAACCAAAAAGAAATAAATCATGAATGGTAAACGTGTAATTGTCTGGTTTCGTCAGGATCTCCGATTAGCGGATAATGAAGCACTGACTCATGCTCTCAGTAGTGGGGAAGAAGTTTATCCGGTTTATGTTTTTGACGAGCGTTTATTTAAAGGGAAAACCCGTTTCGGGTTTCCTAAAGTAGGGAAATATCGAACCAAATTTATCATCGAATCTATTCAGGATTTAAAAAATAATCTTCAGGCATTAGGCAGTGATCTAATCATTAAAATTGGTAAACCAGAGGAAGTTATTTTTTCTATGGCTCGCCAGCTAAAATCCAGTTGGGTATTTTGTAACAGGGAGCGTACGCGAGAAGAGGTAGAAGTGCAAGATGCACTGGAGCGCAACCTCTGGTCAGTCGGCCAGGAGATCATTTACAGTCGAGGTAAAATGTTGTACTACACCCAGGATTTGCCTTTCCCGATTACACATTGTCCAGAGATATTCAGTAATTTTAGAAAAGAAGTAGAACGTTTCGTGAAAGTTCGGGAGCCGTTGGATCAGCCAACTGGCTTCGGTCCGGTTTCTATAGATATACCTAAAGGGGAAGTGCCTGATTTATCTGATTTTGGTTTTGAAAATTTTGATGTACCTGTCATTGGTTTTGCGCCCATAGGTGGTGAAACCAGAGCCCTTGAGCGGTTAAGATATTATCTGTGGGAAACTGATTTAATAAAAAATTATAAACAAACACGTAATCAACTCCTTGGTTCCGATTATTCCTCTAAGTTTTCTCCCTGGTTGGCCCAGGGATGCATATCCCCCAAAACAATTTACCACGAATTAAAAAAGTACGAATCTGAAAGAGGAAGCAATGATTCGACCTATTGGTTATTCTTCGAGTTGCTTTGGAGAGATTTTTTCCGCTTGATGGGCAAAAAACACGAGAATCAGATTTTTCTTAAAGGAGGAATAAAGGAAGAAATAGATGCTACTTGGCAGGATGACCGCAATTTATTACAATTATGGATTGAGGGAAGAACAGGAGTGCCTTTTATCGATGCCAATATGAGAGAATTGGCCTCTAGTGGTTTTATGTCAAATCGCGGACGGCAAAATGTAGCGAGTTTCCTGGTGAAGGATTTACACGTAAACTGGCAATTGGGTGCTTCTTATTTCGAATCTATCCTGGTAGATTACGATGTAACAAGCAATTGGTGCAATTGGAACTATGTAGCTGGTGTCGGTAATGATCCAAGAGAAAACCGATACTTTAACATTCTTTCACAAGCCCGACGCTACGACCCCAAAGGAGCGTATGTAAAAGCCTGGCTTCCAGAATTGGAATCCGTTCCCAGTGATAAAGTCCATCGGCCAGACCAACTCTCTTCGGAGGAACAAAATTCTTCGCATGTCAAAATAGGTGCAGATTATCCTCGGTCTATGATAAGTATGTCCCGATGGGATTAATCGTCAGTTTTATATCATAAAAAGCTTATTATTCCTAATATTTGTTAGATAAGCGTGCATTATTTCCAAATAAACATTACCTTGCACGCACAAACACGAGAGGAGATAATACTATCAACCAAGACTTATACAACGCTAATTTACTCAAATTAGCATTACTCCTATATTTAGTTTCATGCTTTTTGCATGTTTACTAGATAAGTGGTTTTGTGTATACTATATTTTTTCCTGCTCGTTTTTCAGAACTTTTAGGAATCTTACAATATGCAAAACAATTACAATGGCCAATTGTCTCTAAAATCTCTATTTAGAACAATCTTTCTTATTCCAGTCTTATTCTTTTCAGCGCAAACAGTCTCTTTCGCCCAATGCAATGAGGGAGCATCTACGTGTGAAAGTTCTGAACTATTTGCATTTCCTCATACTGTTCGGATGAATGAAACTGGTTCAAATAGTGGTGATATTCCGGGTTGTGCTAGTGGTACTGCGGGTGTATTTAATAATACAACATGGTTCCGAATCACTGCACAAAGTAGCAATATTACTATTGATATTACCGCTACTAACTGTACAACAGTAGATGATTTTACAGGATTCCAAGCGGGAATGTACTCAATATGTGACCCAAGTAGCCCATCTATTGGAGATGTTCAATGTACATGTGTTGGACAGGGAGGAGTACCTGTGACGGTAGGCGGTGAGGTAACTGTTGGTGAGGATTACTATATTTTTGTTGATGGTTGTGCTGGTTCTGTTTGTGATGTTACGCTGAATATTACCAATGGAGTAGTAGCGCCTCCTCCAATGGTCAATCTGATGGCTCCACAAGCTCCAACAACAACAGATCCTATTCCTACTTGTCCCGGAGCGGAACTTACTTTTACGATTCCAAATGTGGAGGATGCTGATTTTTATACCTGGAGTCTTCCTTCGGATGCGACTATCGTAAGTGAAGATTGTGAATCCATTACGGTAATATGGGGGACGACTGACTGGAATGTTACCGCCAGTGCCAGCAATACTTCTACTAATCAAAACGCTGGACCTGGACCAGGGCTTTTCGTAAATATTGATAATAGCCTTCAGTCTACGCACACAGGTAGTTATTGTAGCACTCCTGGAGAAACACCAGTTCTCTATACATTTTGGGGAACTCCTGGTCAAACTTATGAGGCGGGTGTTCATAATGTAATTTCACCTTCCATCGGACCTGGATGTGACACACCCTACGTATTGACGGTGGTAGAAAATATAATTGAAATATTAAATATAGTTGAAACCCCGACTACCTGTAATTCAAATCAGGTTAATGCTGTAGACAATGGATCAGCAGCTGTTTTTATGCAAAATCATGGTGGTGGACCCTTTTCCTATCAATGGGAAGGTAGTAGTTTTACCGGATCAAATAATACCCAGCTACCTATGGGGATAACTGGATTAACCATCACAGACCAGGGTTCAGGTTGTACTATAGAAACTTTTGTTTCAATTGGAGAACCAGATTTTATACAGGTTGCTGTCGGAATTGATTCTGCTCCTTCTTGTGCGGATGCAACTGATGGGTCTGTATTTGTCGATGTTTTGGGAGGAACCCCTCCTTATTCTTACTTATGGTTTGACGGATCAACGGATGATATACGAATGGACATGCCAGCTGGAGTCTATCGATTGACAGTTACCGATGGTAATGGTTGTAACTCTATTTTTATTGATAATTTACCACCGTCCGGTGGCTCAGTTACGGCTACAGAATCTAACCAATCCGGTGAAACTTGTACTGGTGCTAACAATGGATCGGTTACCTTAACGGGTGATGGAGCTGGAACTTTTACTTTTACCTGGCCTGATGCTATTGAGGCCGCTACCAGAAATGATTTGACTACTGGTGATTACGAGGTTACTATTTCAAATGGAAGTGGATGTACAGGGATTCAAACCGTGACCATCGCTCCCGGCAGTGCCTTTTCGGTGGATGCTTCCAATGTATCCGATCTGGATTGTTTTGGTGATACAGATGGTAGTGTTACCATAGATGTAATGGGCGGTACGGCTCCAATAACTTATGATTTAGGTAGCGGTACGGTCACTGGAAATGTTATATCTGGTCTGGTCGCGGGAGATTATATGCTTACTGTAACCGATGGTTCCGGATGTGCTACCAATGACATCCCCGTAACCATTACAACACCCACACTATTCGACCCTGCAATTGCCAATATGCCAGTTAGTTGTGGGGGCAGTGGTGATGGTACGGCTACCGTTACACCAATTGGTGGAACAGGGCCTTATACCTACATCTGGGAAGACATGACAACCAATCCTAGTATCAACAATCTCTCCGGTGGTACTTATATGGTTACAGTGACTGATGACAACGGATGTTCTAGGATTTTATCGACCGATGTAGATGGTGGCGGCTCTCTAATACTAACCGGACCAGACCCAGCAATGTCTGGTGCTTTTCTTGTATCCTGTCCTGGAGCAGCAGATGGTAGTGTCACCGTTGACGTAAGCGGTGCCACGGGTACGGTTACTTACAGTTGGGTTGGAACTACCTCTAATACCGGAACGGCTTCTGGCCTTGCACCGGGTATGTACACGTTGAATGTGGAAGATGGTGCGGGTTGTACGGGTAGTTATGCAGTTACTATTTCTGCTCCCGATCCAATCATGGTGATGGAGATCAACAATACACCAACTTCCTGTGCTGGAGTAGCGGACGGTTCTGCCGAGGTTTCCGTTTCTGGAGGAACGGGTTCTGTTTATACATACGAATGGGACAATGGGGAAACAACGAATCCTGCAGTAGGTCTTGGACCTGGCGATCACACCGTGACCGTAAGAGATGAAAATCTCTGCCCTCAAACTCAAATGGTAACCATCGCTGCACCTACGGCGATTACAGCGACGCTTGTTCCAGTTGATCCAGGATGTGAAGGGGAAAATACGGGTTCTATTACCGTAAACGCATTAGGAGGAAGTGGTGCTTATATGTTTGATATTGGTAATGGCCCACAAACGAGCAATGAATTTTCTTTATTAGAACCGAATACGTATTCTATTACCGTAACAAATATGGATGGCAGTTGTGCGGAGATTTTTACAGAAACGCTGATGGGACAAGCTGCCATTACTGCAGTAGTCACACCCACAAATGTAAGTTGTGCGGGTGCCGGAGATGGAGAGATAACCGTCGTACCTGCGGGAGGAGTAGGACCTTATACTTATTTATGGACAGACGGTGAAACGACTCCAACGATTACTGACAAAAATGGTGGCGGGTACTTTGTAACCGTTACGGATGCCAATATGTGCCCTCAGGTTTTTCCTGCTGCGATTGGAGAGCCTACTCCGGTTACCATTTCTTTAGTTGACCAAACTTCGGCTAATTGTGATGGCTCCGGTGGTGCCACCGCTTCTATAAGTGTTAGTGGAGGTGATGGTAATTATACCTATATGTGGAGTGCGGGTATAGCAAGCCCCAGTGGCAGTGAAGTAACTGACCTGGATGCAGGGGATGTAACTGTTACTGTTGAAGATGGTGAGGGGTGCCCAAGTGCGCCATTGATTATTACGATTGATGTACCTGATCCAGTTACACTGATGGAAGATCAACTTAGTGGAGAAACGTGCTTTGGGCTCGAAAACGGTGAAGTGACCGTAATAACCAATGGTGGAAATGGAACGTTTATGTTTGATTTAGATGGTGGAACACCACAGTCAAGTAATGAGTTTACGAATCTTGCACCGGATGATTACATTGTCAATGTAACTGACGCAAATGGATGTACAGACTTCATTAATATTACCATTCCTCCTGCCAACGAAATAACGGGTAGTGTAGATGCGATAAGTGATCTGACCGTTTGTGATAACTTTACGGATGGTTCTGTTACCATAACTGCTTCCGGTGGAGATGGAGATTTGAGGTATCTTATAGATGGTGGAACGCCACAAGCAAGCCCGGTATTTGATAATCTAGGTGGTGGTAGTTACACTATAAATGTAATTGATGAAAACAATTGCTTTTCGGATGACATTCAGTTTAATGTTATTGAGTTAGCAGAAATTATGGTGGATGTAAATCTAATGGATAGTGAATTGACTATTTGTGACGGTGGAGATAATGGTGAGGTGAGTATTGACGCAGATGGTGGGAACAATACTTTCGAATATACTTTGGATGGTGTTACTCAAATGAGTAATGAATTTAATGGACTTTCCGGTGGCGATTACACAATAGTAGTGACCGATGGAAATGGTTGTACGAACGATGTTGACTTCAGCGTAATGGAATTGGCACCTATCATAATAAACCTTGATGCTGCAGCCAGCGATCAGTTGGTTTGTGCAGGCGCCAACGATGGTTCGGTAACGCTTACTGCCAATGGTGGAGATAACAATTTAATGTTTGATATCGGACCTGGTACTGCACAGAATAATGGGGTGTTTACCGACTTGGTTCCTAATACTTATACTGCTACTGTCATAGATGGTAATATGTGTTCAGAAACCTTTATGTTTACGGTAGCTCCTGCTCCGGCAATTACCGCTCAAGTAGATATGGACGCCTCTGAACTTGCTATCTGTGATGGTGAAACAGACGGTTCTGTCACGATAGATGCCAACGGTGGAGACGGTGACTTTATGTACACTTTAGGTGGCGTAACCCAAGCGAGCCCTACTTTTGAAAACCTCGCTGCTAACGATTACACAGGAACTGTTTCAGACGGCAACGGGTGTAGCCAAACAGTAGACTTTACCGTAGCTGCTACTACTGCAATTACCGCAAATATTACCGCCAGTGACCTAACAGTCTGTAACGGATTCGCCGACGGATCAGTCACCATTACTGCTGCCGGCGGAGATAATGATTTTACTTTCAATTTAGGTGGTACGGATCAGGTAAGCAATGTTTTTGATGGCCTGGCTCCTGGACCACACACCGTGATGATTACCGACGGAAATGGCTGTACAACTACTCCTGTTGACTTTACAGTAATAGAAAGCGACGAAATTACAACGATGGTCGATGGTAATAGCGATCTATTGGTTTGTGACGGTTTGTCTGACGGTTCAATTATCATAAACGCTGCTGGCGGAACGGGCAGTTTTATGTATAGTCTAAATAATGGAACACCACAAGCTAATAACGAATTTGCGGGACTTGGTGAAGGTGATTATGAGATAGTTATTATAGACTCAGATGGTTGTAACTCAATGTTAGTTGATTTTGCAATTGTTGCTGCCGCACCAGTCACGGGAGTGATTGATCCTGCTAGCGAGTTGTCTATCTGTAATGGAGAAACAATCGGTTCGGTGACGATCAATGGAAGTGGAGGCGACGGAGATTTAATGTATATCCTAAATAACGGAATGCCTCAGGCCAGTAACGTTTTTAATGGTTTAACTGCTGGAAATTACGCTGTTGACATTATCGATGGAAATAACTGTACCACCGCAGCAATACCTTTTGATATAGTAGAAGCTGATTTAGTAATCGCAACGGAAGACCCCAACAGTGATCTAGTCAACTGTTTTGGTGATTCTGACGGCTCTGTAATTATCAATGCTGCTGGCGGAAGTGGCGGATTTATGTACGATATTGGAAATGGTCCACAGCCTGCCAATACCTTTGATAACCTGGCACCTGGAGATTATTCGATTACCGTAACAGATATGAATAATTGTACAAGTGCACCAGTAGAAATTACGGTAGTAGAAGCGGAAGTATTAGGGGCTACTTTAACAATAGCTTCCAGCGATCTGACCGTCTGTTCAGGTGAAGCAGATGCTACGGCTGCGATCGAAGTAACTGGCGGTGATGGAAATTATACTTATACTTTAGATAATAATCCTGCTCAGGATAGTAATATATTTAATGGATTGGGAGAAGGGGATTACGTTGTTACCGTCATTGATGGCAATGGTTGTGAACAAACTGTTCCGGTCATGGTAGAAGAGGCGCCAGCTATTTCTTATACGATTGAACAGACAGACGTAAATTGTTTCGGACAAGCAACGGGGGAGGCCACGGTCAATATTTTACTCGGAGACAGTCCGTTTGAATTTGCCTGGAGTAGTAATATGCAAGTGACGCAAACGGCGCAGCAGTTGGCAGAAGGTATTTATACCGTTACGATTACGGATGGTAATTTGTGTGAAACAATTGAAACCGTTACGATTACACAACCTGTCTCCGAACTGGCTATTGATAATCTTGCTGCTGTAATCCAGCCTGCTACTTGTGGTGATACCAATGGTAGTGTTTCCATCAGCGTAAATGGTGGTACCGCTCCGTATACTTATCAATGGAGTGATAATATGACAACCAGTGCGGACTTAAATTTAGTTGGCCCCGGTAGTTATACGGTGACGGTAACGGATGCCAATATGTGTTCAACGGTTTCTACCAACTATAGTGTTAGCGAGCCGGGAGCACTGGAGGTGAATCCAACAGCAAATCCAGTTTTATGTAATGGAGATAATACGGGATCTATCAGTTTGTCAGTAAATGGAGGAACCGCTCCTTACACCTTCGTATGGTCAGATATTGCGACGGATACACCAGACCGAAATTCACTGCCAGTAGGAATGTACACCGTGGAAGTAAGTGATGCCAGTGGATGTGTCCTGCCTGCCTTAAATATTAATATTACTCAACCAGCGGCATTAACCACTTTACTGACGCCCTCGCAGGCAAGTTGTGGAACCTCGGATGGATCGGTTAGCCTTTTAGTAGAAGGTGGAACGGGTGTAGGAACTTACACTTACGAATGGCTGGGCGGCTCAACGGATGCCAACTTAACCGACGTTCCGGCAGGAATATATGATGTAACTGTTACGGATCAAAATATGTGTTCTGTGGTTTCCTTGGCTACAGAAGTTACCAATCCTGGTACACCTGATCTGGCCATCGCCGGAACAGACGTAACTTGTTTTGGTGCAAGCACGGGAACTATTACGCTGGATATTACGGGTGGTTCCGGAGGAAATACGATTACCTGGAGTGACGTTAACTTAAATGGATTAACCAATCCTACCAACTTGCCAGCGGGCGATTATTTTGTTACGGTAACCGATGTGAATATGTGTGCGTCTACTGAGATGATTACTATTACTGAACCAGTAGCGCCATTGGCAATTACTGAAATACAGGTGAATCAGGCTACTTGTGGAAATGCCAACGGTAGCGTTACTGTTGATGTCACGGGAGGTACCGGAAATTATGTTTACAACTGGTCTGATGGTACTGGAACGACTACGGTCTCTGGACTAACACCTGGTATTGTTACACTGGAAATTATTGATGACAATATGTGTGCCACCACCGCCACGTACAATGTTTCCGAACCAGATGCCTTACAGGTAGATATTGCGCAAACAACCGTAGTGGATGCTTCTTGTAATGCAATCAGTGATGGATCAATTGATGTGACGGTGACTGGAGGAACAGGGCCGGGTACTTATATATACGAATGGGCAGACGGTTTTGGTGCCAGTGAAGATTTAGCCGCCTTACCAGCGGGCACTTATAGTTTGCTAATTACAGATGCTGCAGGTTGTGAGTTTACTTACGAAACAACGATTGGAGAACCGGCAGAGTTGACGGTAACCAGTACGGCTGTCATGGCCAATTGTGGTCAAAGTAATGGTGCAGTGAATGTGACGGTAAATGGAGGAACAGAACCCTATAATTTTGTTTGGAGTGATGGTATCACTACCTCCGAAGATTTGAATAATGCACCGGCTGACAGTTACTTTGTTACGATTACCGATAATAATGGTTGTGAAATAGTACACGACAATACTATTGGAAATCCAAACCCACCAACGGTTGGTATTCTTTCTACAGATGTTACCTGTAATAGTACTGCTACGGGTACCGCATTATTAGAGGTGACGGGTGGATCGGGCGTATATACTTATGAGTGGAGTGATCCGACATTTAATGGTCAGGATAATCCGACCACTCTCCCTGCAAATACCTATACGGTGACCGTATCTGATAACCTTAACTGTTCAACGGTAGAAACTTTTGAAATTACCGAACCAACTGCATTGGTTTTAAATATTGAATCGGTAATCGAAGCTACTTGTGGAGAGGCCAACGGTAGCGTTGCCATAGAAATTACCGGAGGGACGGTTCCTTATGAATATAACTGGGATAATGGTGCAGATACCGAAGATTTGGAAATGTTGACACCAGGTAACTATACGCTCAATTTTATGGATGGAAATGGATGTACATTAAATGAAATTTTTGAGGTCTCCGAACCAGATGCTTTACAAGTTGATCTTGCACAGACCACAGTAATCGATGCCACCTGCAATGGAACAAGTACTGGTTCGATTGACGTGACTGTGACTGGAGGAACGGGACCTGGCACCTATATTTACGAATGGGCCGACGGTTTTGGTACCAACGAAGACTTAATAAATTTACCTGCTGGTACTTACACCGTTACAGTGACGGATGACAATTGTAGTTTTGTATACACTGAGACAATCACTGAACCTGCTCCAATCATGATTTCCGGTACAACGGAAGATGCCGTTTGCGGACAGTCTAATGGTAGTATCAACTTAACGGTAACGGGAGGAACTGGTAATAGTGAAAACTTTACTTACACTTGGGATAATGGTGCAGCTCCTGTACAAGATCCAAATGCTTTACCTGCCGGCCAGTATAACGTTACCGTAACCGATGAAAATGGCTGTGAAGCACAACCATTTGATATTTCGGTAACCAGTCCAAATGCACCTGAGATAGAAGTGGCAAGTGCACCTGTTTCTTGTAACGGCGCAAACGATGGTTCTATTGACTTGACGGTTAGTGGTGGTACTGGTGAAGTGACAATTATCTGGGATAATCCAGTTTATAATGGACAAACTTCGGTTAATGACTTAGCGCCTGGCGTTTATCAGATTACCGCAGAAGACGAAGATGGTTGTACTTTTCCGGTGAATGTAACCATTGAAGAACCATTGTTACTGGAAGCTTTTGTAATCGATCCACAAGCCAGTACGCGCTGTAACTCAAGTGCGGATGGATCAATTGAATTAACGGTGCAAGGTGGAACGGGTGATGTGTATAGTTACCAGTGGACCAATGGCGCTGGTAATGTTCAAAATCCTGAAAATTTAACGGCTGGATTATATGAAGTGATCGTAACGGATGACAATGGTTGTACCGCTACGGAGTCGGTTACTATCATAGAACCAGATGCTATTTTATTAACTGCTGATCCTACTCCGGCTAGTTGTAGCAACACAGCGGATGGTGCAATTGAAATTAGTGCAAACGGAGGAACGGGAGACTTTACTTACGAATGGAACGATGGATTATTTGCTACTGAAGATATTACTGACCTTCAACCTGGTAATTATAACCTCGCTGTATCAGATCAGAATGGTTGTAATGAAACGATTGAAGTGACCGTTTCAGCTCCAGAACCAGTAGTCGTCAATCTGGCAGATGTTTCTAATTTTAGCGGATTTAATACTACCTGTAATGAATCTGAAGATGGCTTTATCACGGTAAGCGCAGAAGGTGGTAATACTGAATATTCTTACGCTTGGGCGGACGGTACCAACGGGCCGACAATTTCTGAAATTGGTCAGGGTAGCTACAGCGTAATTGTGACGGATCAGGAAGGATGTACCGGAGAAAATAATTTCTCTTTAGATGCACCGGCTCCAATTATCGTAGACCTGGAAACAGATGAGCCAGCATGTTTTGGTGACAACAATGGAGTCATTATCATTAATGGAATTGATGGTGGAAGACAGCCTTATCGCTATTCATTAAATAATGGAGATTATACAACGGAACAATTTTTCGGGAACCTGGTATCTGGAACCTATAGTCTTGCAGTGGAAGACGCCAATGGTTGTACCAATGAGCTCGATGTAGTAGTGGATGAGGTGAATCAGGTGACGGTTAGTTTATTTGATGATCCGGTGGTCAATATCACTTTGGGAGATTCTATTACACTCGCTCCGCAGTCGAACATTCCTCTAACGGATAGTACTTACACTTGGTCAGTAGGTTTTGATGGAGATACATTACAGGGACTTAGACCAGTTGTTCGACCGCTAAACAACACTTCATATGCTATATCTGTAACGGACGAATTTGGATGTACTACTTCTGATGAAGTTTTAATTGAAGTAACCAAACCACGATCGATTTATATTCCGAATGCTTTTCATCCAAACGCTGTCAATGGTAATAATTTATTTATGATCTATGGAGGACAGGATGTCAGTATTGTACGGAGTTTGGAAATTTACAACCGATGGGGTGAAGTTGTTTATTCAGACCTGGAATTCCCGACAGATACGCCATCCCGTGGATCATGGGATGGAACTTTCCGTAGTAAAATTTCACAGACTGGTGTATATGTTTATATCATTAAGGTAGAATTCATTGATGGAGAAACCAAGATTTATACCGGTGATATTACACTGCTGCGATAGGACGAATACATAATTCGAATATATTGTTAATATTCTAAATGTTTAAAGGCTGTCCCGATTTATCGAGACAGCCTTTCTAACATTTTATAACAATATTTGTACATTAAGAGGATTCTATTTGGCCTCCATTAATCTCAACGTTTCAAGACCTAATCGCAACCGAATGTAAGCCAATATTTTTTCTGCTTCTGCCTGTTTTTGGCGGGCCGTTAATCCAGACTTGTCAAGCCAGTCAATCATGAGAACTGGCGTGTTATCTATGGTAGTACTTTGAAGATTTATATTTGCAATATTTTTTGAAATACTGTAGCTGGCCAAAGCAGGAAATAAAACCGCAACTTCATTTTTAATTTCTAGGAGGGTAGCAGTTTCGTCCGTCAGACTGTCGATCTGAGCCTGCATCTGTTGAATTTGTTGTCGCTGATTGAGTTGTGTATTCTTATTATCAATCTCTGCTTTGGCGTATTTTGTACGACCCGATTTTAACAACTCAATCTCCGCTTTTGACTTATCATCCTGAAGAAAATGCAAATTAAAATGATGAGCACCCCGGCTTTGTAATCCTATTCGGAAACTATCAATCTCTTCCGTATCAAAATATTGACCAGCAATAATTTTTATATCCGTAGAATCCGTACCGACCACCGGATCAATCTGGTACAAAGCATCTTTAAAGTTATTTTCCAGATACCCACTAATTATTTTTTGTTGGTTGGCTTTATTTAATACTGTAAATAAAATTCGACCACTGGGAATGATCATAATCAATGCAAAAAGTCCTAAAATTAAACGGGTTCTTTTTTCTTCTTTTGGATTAACATAAGTCTTAAGCGGAAACTTTAAAAATCGTACAATCAGGTAAGTTGCCAGAGCGACGAACGTGGCGTTTAAGAAAAACAAATAAAACGAGTTCAGCATAAATGTCCAGTTACCATTTGCGAGTCCGTAACCCGTTACACACAGCGGAGGCATGAGCGCGGTCGCGATGGCTACACCAGGAATAGCATTGGATTTATCTTTGCGACTCCCCGAAATAATTCCCGCTACGCCTCCAAAAAAAGCGACCATCACATCAAGAAGCGTAGGAGCAGTTCTTGCTCTGATTTCTGCTGTCTCTAACCCAAATGGTGTTAACCAAAAATACAGCGTACTGGTAACCAGTGCTATGACAATGGCAATACCAAAATGCTTTAAGGCCAGTAGTAATGCATCATTGTCATTGATCCCCACTGCGAGTCCAACGCCCAAAATTGGCGACATAAGCGGGGAGATAAGCATCGCTCCAATGATGACGGCCGGAGAGTTTAAGTCCAGTCCTAACGAGGCAATCATGATCGAACACATCAATAACCAGACATTGGCGCCGGCCATTTTTTTGTTATTCTTAATGGTGACAATGGTTCCTTCCCGGTCGAGTCCCGCCCGTAAATCTATCAGATTATAGAAAAAGTCGCCAAAACTTCGCATCACATCCCCGAATTGGGTAGGTTTTGTGGCTCCTTTATTTTTTAGTAATGGATTTGGATCTTTGTCCATTTGATGAAGTTTTTAAGTGGCGTATATTATTTATTTCCCATCCCATTCCTTAACTTGACTATAGCCAAACTTTGCTATTGGCTTACCTAAAACGCTCACTGTCCTTCCAAAAGTCCGTCCGTCATTACCAGTTTTCGATCGCTCATATCTGCGAGTTCTTCGTTGTGAGTAACGATTACGAAGGTTTGGTTAAAATCTTTTCTTAGTTGAAAAATAAGCTGATGTAATTCATTAGAAGTACCCGAGTCCAGGTTACCCGTAGGTTCGTCCGCAAAGACAATCGCTGGTTCATTCATGAGCGCCCGGGCGACAGCCACCCGTTGCTGTTCTCCACCGGATAACTGCGTGGGTTTGTGATCCAGTCGTTTCGAGAGTCCAAGGTAAGACAGTAATTCTTTTGCCCGGGCCTGGCTTTCTGCTTCTGATTTTTTATTAATAAAAGCGGGGATACAAACATTTTCTAATGCCGTAAATTCGGGCAGCAGGTGATGGAACTGAAAAATAAAACCAACATTTAAATTTCGGAAAGAGGCGATCTTTTTTTCATTTAATTTGAATACGTCGGTATCTCTGATGTGCAATTCGCCGCTATCAGGACGATCCAGTGTACCCAAAATATGTAGTAAAGTTGTTTTTCCGGCACCCGATTTCCCCACAAAAGAAACAATTTCTCCTTTGCCAATGGAGACATCCACGCCTTTGAGAACGGTCAAATCTCCGTAGGATTTTTTAATATTCTTAGCTATTAGCATATTTTTAGTTTAAAACCAAAAATAGAAAATCTGGCTTATTTATTTCAATTATTTTAATCAGGTGATGATTGATTACACACCTTTTATGATTTCAATTTCACCAAACTCTTCGCTCACTTTTAGTACTAATACAGTATGGCCATTATTTTCTTTTAGCGTAAATTCAGTCAAACTGCCGTCTATACTAATATGGTCGGTGGTAAACGGACAACCGTAAATTTCCAAAGTATATTCTTTATAATCAACACTGAAAATTCCCTGAATATTCTGACTAATCAAAAAACTATCTGTACTGTTTTCTACCACAAACGTTTTATCAGAATAAATTTCATTCTTATAAGCATATCCTTCTCCCTGATCCTCGTAAAGACTGGATTGATATCTTTCACTGGTGTAGAAAATTTTAAGCGTCACCTGATCTGTAATCTTTTCACCCGTATGTTGACGAACTGGATAGAATGGAATGACAGAGCCGGGCTTTGCGTAAACTGGAATTGATCCATGGTCCACCTCAATTTGCAGCAACTGATTGCCTTTGTGTTTTTTACCACTAAACAAATCGTACCAGTCGCCCGCCGGCAATTGCACCAAATGTGTCCGGATACCCGCCTCTAAAATCGGACTCACCAGCAAGTCGTCTCCCCAGATAAACTCGGGGCGATCTGCATTTTTGGTAGCTGGATAATCAAAAGCGAGTGGACGCAATAATGGCGTACCGTCTTCACAATGTCTTCGAAAAGCGGTATATAAATATCCCAGCAACTGGTAGCGGACTTCAATCGCTCTACGCGTATGAACGGTAAATTCTTCCCCATACGTCCAGGGTTCCTGCCAAAGTTGTTCTTCGTCTTTGATAACATAACCGCTGATGATCGCGGCACCATCCACGTTGCTACCCATCGAATGAATGCGATACAAAGGATGAAAAATACCTAACTGTAACCAACGCGTCATCAGTTCGCCATCCGGATCTCCGTGAAAACCACCGATATCGGTACCTACATAAGAAAATCCGCTGATACTCAACCGTTGACATTGTACATTGGCCAGACGGAGATGATTCCAGCTGGATCGGTTATCTCCCGTCCAAACAGAAGAAAAGCGTTGTCCACCACTATAAGTCGCCCGGGTAATAACGAGTGGTCTTTTTTTAGGCTTCAGATCTTTTAGTCCCTGATAGGTGGCACGGGCCATTTGCATTCCGTAAATATTATGTGCCTTGTTATGGTCGGTGAGTTGACCTTCGTAATCGTGTAATACATTGCCTGGAAAGGTCTTGGCATTTACTTTAAAAACAGCTGGTTCGTTCATATCATTCCAAAAACCAGCAACGCCAGCATTGACATATAGGTCGTGATAGAGTGGTCCCCACCATGCCCGAACTTTTGGATTGGTATAATCTGGAAACGCACAGACGGGAGGCCAAACCGGGCCTGTCATCAGACGACCATCCGGCATGCGGCAATACATTTCTTTTTCCAAACCATCCTGATAGATGTCATTATTTGGGTCTGCACGAATACCCGGATCAATCATGACAACCGTTTGGAAGCCATCTTCCTGAAGATCACTTAGCAGTTTTTCCGGATTTGGAAAATAGTCATAATTCCACGTAAAGACCCGGTATTGATCCATATAGTCGATGTCGAGATAAATCGCATCACAAGGTATTTTTTTATTACGAAAAGTAGCTGCTAAATCTCTTACGCGCTTTTCCGGATAATAAGACCAACGACATTGGTGAAAACCCAGGCCCCACATCGGAGCCAGTTCGGGAGTCCCGGTAAGTCGCGCGTAAGTCTTTGCAATTTCAGTAGGAGTCTTGTCGAAGATAAAGTAGTAATTCGCCTCACCCCCTTCTGCGGTAAATGAAACCGTATCATCACTTTTTGAATCAAAGTCAAAATGCGTTTTATAAGTATTATCGAAAAATATACCGTACGCACCTGCTCCATGAATTCCGTAATAAAATGGAATGGAACGATAGAGTGGATCTGTATTCTGATCATAAGAAAAAGCATCAGAATTCCAGTTTTCAAAATGATGCCCTCTAAGGTTATTCGGTTTTGTTTTATCACCAAATCCTAAAAATCGTTCTTCGAAGATGGCTTTTTTAGAAATCTTAACTTTGTCTACCCCTTTGAGAATTGTTGTTTTAGTATAGAATCCATCGGCATCTTCATTGATCACCTTTCCGTCAAGGTCCGTAAATTTTACAGATATATTTTCTTTCTGAACGATGCAAATCATCTTCTGCGTACGGATCATGTAATGATCAGCTTGTTCGAAGAAAGAGATATTAATGGCTTTTGGCTTAAATTCCGGATCGATGGCGTAGGAAAATTCCGGATGGAAAAAGCCATCGTAGCTGTAAGTTAGTTGAAACAAGCCAGGTTCAAGAATGGTAACTTTCAAGGTGACCGCGTTTTCACAAACAAAGGTAAAGCGATTCCCCTCTCTGGTGGATTTGGCTATTTTGTCGGGCGTATGTTCTTCGTAAACATCAGGAAATCGATCGGTTCCGTCAGCGACACTAAGGGGGACTTCTACTTCCAAATTCTGGGTTACAGGTTCCGGTGTAGCAATTTTTTTTTCTAATTGTTCGTGATCCTCAATTGGTTTTTCCATCAGAGAAGTTAGATTTGAGTGTGTTTAAAAATCAGGTTAAAATGTTGAACCGTCCAATTTTCATCAGAATGGTCAGGCTATTGGTATACGCCTCTAAGACAGAGTTGTTTTACCTGGTTCGTTACTCATGCAACAATAAAATTACTCCGGGTTGCTTTCGGGTCGGATGATGCCTAATTCTTTGGCTCTTTTTTCCCAATTTTTACGAGCGAGCATTTGCATATCATCAGCGTTGTCCATCTCATCAATGATCTCCAGGCCGAGCAAAGTCTCAATTAAATCTTCCATAGAAACAATACCATTCACACCACCAAATTCTCCAACGACCAACGCGATATGTTCCCGTTTTTCAATCATCTGATTAAATAAATCGGGAACAGGCATGGATTCGTTAACGATCATTAGCGGTCGCATCATGTCCTTGAGCAAAAGACTTTTTTCTTCGTTGACCAATTTTGCGAGTAGTTCACTACGTAAAACAAAGCCAGTAACGTTGTCTCTTGAATTTTTATAAATTGGAACCCGTGAAAATCGGAGAGGTTTGAATTCTTCGTAAAATTCACTGATGGTTAATGATTCTTCGGCGGCGACCATTACGGTCCGTGGCGTCATGATATTTTTTACAACAATAGAATTAAAGCGGAGAAGATTACGGATAATTTTGGATTCGCTTTTATCAAAAACACCTTCCCGGTGGCCGAGATCCGTCATAGCCTGAAAGTCAGCGCGACTGAGTACGCTTTTGTTTTTATCTTTTTTCAATAATTTGGTAATCCATTGTCCCAACCAAACGAGCGGGAATAGCAATTTAATGATAATATCCAGCGAACGGACGGTAAATGGAGTCAGCGATTTCCAGGAGTTGGCGCCTAGCGTTTTAGGAATCAACTCGGACAAAATCAGGATAGCCATGGTCATCAAAACAGGAACAATAGCTCCGGTCACCAATTCATTATCAGGCCAGATTTTGGTAGCCGAAGCACCTACACCAATTGCGCCAGCGGTATGAGCAATGGTGTTTAATGTCAGAATAGCAGCTAGCGGGCGGTCAATATTATCTTTAAATTCCTTTAATTTAATACCGACAACGCCACCTTGCTGGCGTTTTTGTTCTACAAAAGAAGGAGGAATACTCAAAAGAGCTGCTTCCCAGATAGAGCAGAGGAAAGAGAAAATGATGGAAACAGCAAAAAATATTGCTAACATTATTATCGGGTCCATATACTATAGTTGGTGATGGTGATTATTGGAAAACTGCAAAAATAACAAAAAAGGTGAAGCGGATGGCCGCTTCACCTCTTTTGGTGGAATTAAAAATATTCTTCATAAAATCGGTCGCCTGAATCAGCTATGATTTACGAATTCTAGTCTAAATAGATACGTTGAAAAGGTACAATTACCTCTTCTTTCTCTAAATCATTTAATTTCCGTAGATGTTTTACGGTAATTCCATATTTTTTAGAAATATAAAAAATCGTATCATCTTCCTTTACTACGTGGAAACGACGCTTCGCACCATTGGTGTAAGCTACATTTTGCTCATTTCCTTTTGCGACCAGACGATCCTGAACAATCGTTGTGGTATTGTATTCCTGTGGAACGTTATCGTAAGCGACCACACGGTTATCACCAGCGGGAACATAAGCAGCAATGGTTTCTGTAGCCGGTACCATTGCGGTAGATGATGCTTCCGGAGCAGGACAATCACAAGCCATAATTCGTAACTGCTGACCGATATAAATACGGTCACCATCTCCAAGGCCGTTTAACGAACGTAGGCGATCAACGGTATAGCCATAACGGCTGGCAATTCCGTAAAGCGTTTCATTTTTACTCACCGTGTGAATGCCAGTAGAAGTATTGTAATTATAATTTGGGATCGTCGCGGTTCTTTCCGTTAAAACCACACTATTATTAGTTGCGGCTTTAGGATTTACCGTACGTAGTTTAGAACAAGGATAAATCCGGTTGCTGGATAATCCATTCCACAATCTTAACTGATTCACGTTTAATCCATATTGCTTGGAAATTCCGTAAAGCGTTTCGTGACGCTGTACTACGTGAAATCCATAAGTAGAAGTCTCGCTACAAGCTTCATTACTACGCTTAACAGCTGGTGTAGCTGCTGGCTGCGTGTAAGTTGGAGTCGGAGGCGTATACGCAGGACGAGATGGCGTAGTGGTGACAACCGTTGATGGAGGTGTGTAAGTTGGGCGGCTGGTCGTTGTGGTAGAAACGGGTCCACCGATTAACTGACCATTGCGGTAAGTATTGCCACCACAAGTTAGATTGGCAACCGCCCCGCTACCGAACATGACGTAAAGACCACGATCTACATCCTTATAAACCTGACAGTCAGAAGTCGTATAAGTATTCTGTGAAGTGGTGTAAGTACCCGTGTTTGGAGTAGTGTACGTTCCAGTGTTTGTATACGTTCCAGTGCTTGGAGTGGTCGTAACAACAGTTGTATTATTGGTACCTTCATATCTGGCGTAATCATTATCAGAAGTCGTAGTGACATCGGCATTATTCAGGTGATAGAATTTACCACTGTAAAAATCCATGTCTACATTGCGACAAAAAGCGGCCAGGTAGCTACTGATAGACATTCCGTTGACAGAAGTCAATTTCAGTACCTTATTTTCAGCATCTGTAGCATTGAACCCTCTTTTTTCTTCTAAAACACCAATTTCAGGAATAATAGTAGAAGCAACAAAGTTCTCCCCACCTCCCTTTAATTTTTTATTAAACTGGTATTTCTTAGGGCAATCGTGCGATACGAGTCCTTCAAAGAATACGCTGGAGTTAGAACTAGCGGTAGCTAAATTTGTACCATTTGCAGGTTGAGCGTAGTTGTAAGAATACCGACCATCCATTGCGGAAAAGCTGATGGAAGCGGGTGAAATCTGAGAATAAGCAGATAAACCAACCTCAGAAACATTATAACCAGAACCATTTTTTTTAACGATAAAGAGTTGAACTTCCCCATTGTTAATTTTACGAACCATTCTTTCGTTGATAGAAAAATCGGCACAAGATTTAACATTATTGGGACGTGCCTGATTGATCCGGCTCTCGATACCTACCTCAAGGATGACTTTTTCACGGTCATTCATAATGATATGGTAAGCTATGTGTGCATTACCGGTTGGATTGCTGGTGTAATGATACTCGTAACGATCCATGCAATTGGCGTCGTAACCCAGATAATACTTGGTCTGGCCGTTGACGGAATTTGTTCCCAGAATTATAAGCAGGAACAAGAGGAGTTTGAAGGCTTTCATCTTCTATGTTTGTGTTTCAGTTAAAAAATAATATTATAGTGATATAAAAACAAGACGACCCAAAGGTTGACTCGATTCCATAAAAAGTTAAGGAATTAACAAGATCCCGTCGTTAATTCGTTGGAAAGGTATCTTAATTCCAGCCGAAAACCAAAGAATTTGTCAACAAATAAGTAGAAATACTTTAAAGTAATAGGTGTGCTGAGTGTAGGTAAGCAATTAAGTGTCAATTATTTAAGGAAAATTGGATGAATTAGGTTTTCCCGATTGAGTTCAAAGTTAAAAAATCTTTTGGGGAATGTCAATTGGTTTTTCTGCTGGCTACTGGTTAGGGTGTTCAATCTACACTGTGTAAGCTAAAAATTTCTTATGCAGTTTTTATTACGTTTTTTCGGACTGATCCCAG
>ENA-ORXT01000418-ORXT01000418.1-marine-metagenome-genome-assembly--contig:-NODE-418-length-67948-cov-7.374077_pt1 | contig 67948 bp, 50 predicted proteins | sample MGYA00237868_ERZ511482 | MGnify/ENA metagenome assembly ERZ511482 | reverse complement strand
AATTAATTGATCCAGTAAATACTCCTTTCTCTGTTTATACTGTTACCACTTTTGAAAAAATTGCATGTCCTATGGATGAAGATTTAGGTGGAGCTGGACCTGATGGTGATCTTGGTACTCCTGATGATGATATACCAGGAGATGGGTGGTGTTATTTACAATGTCGAATTTTCTATCAGATTGAATGGCAGTTTGATGGCACTAACTTTAATAAAAGGATACTTGTAGTCGCTGGAGTAGTAGGCAATAGACCTGCCGAATTTGACTTAGAGTGTAAAGTAAAAGTGGTTTTAGGAGATTGTATAGAGTGCGAGACATGGTGTCCAGCAGAAGATGACCAAAATTTTACCATAGAAGAAATGGAAGAATTCTTAGCTTCATCATGTTTTTCCGAAGTTTCACAAATATTCAAAAATGAAGAAGATGCTGGAGATGCTTGTTCGGGTTTAACAAAAGTTGTCAAATGGTCTGGCATGGTTAATCAGCATGGGGAAGATGTTTTAATAGATCTTGGAACTCAAGCTTTTAAAGTGTCTCCATTGGAATTATTTTCTACTGATGCTTTAGGCGAACGAGTATGCAACATATATATACCAGACCCAGATGGGGCTGGACCAGCTACAGGTAGTGGTATCCTTATACTACCAGACCCAACAGTTTCACTTAACTGTGGTGATGATGCAGATGACCTATCAAAAACTGGTCAGCCACGCATAGTAAATCATCACAAAAATGTGACTACTAGCACATTTGATTGTCTGGATATTCACTATATAGAAGTTGTTGATATTATCAGGAATTCTCCAACATTATTTACAGACCCTGTAACAGGAGATGAGATATGGATATTAGCTGATAAGTTTGTTAAAGAGCAAAAATCAATGGTATTCTGTAATCCTACTGATTATGTGAATTTTTTCACAGGAAAGTTAGTTACCACTAAATCAGCGATAGGAGATATCGTAGAGATAATAAATAGGCCTACATCATGGCCAAGCACTACAAGTACTGGTCCTGAAATCCTAACTTTTGAGGAATTAGCAGAATATGAGTGTAATACACTTATAGCAACTTATACAAACGATACGATTCCAGCATGTGGAACTGGAATCAAGATATTGAGAGAATGGACACTTGTAGACTGGTGTACTACAGAGACTAAAACTGTAGATCAGCTTATAGAGTTAAAAGATAGCAAAGCGCCTACGATCTCTAAAGATCCACAAGAATTTACAGTATCAATAGAAGCATGGACTTGTGTCGCTAGTATAGTAACAGCAGATCCTGGTTTCGTTGATGATTGTAATGATTATGTTGTAAACGTTGAGGTTACTGATGTAGCATCAGGCATATGGTTAGATCCTGCGGGCGGTTTACCAGTAGGGGACTATGTAGTAGCATACACTGCAGTAGATGCATGTGGTAATGAATCAGACGCTTACAATATTACTTACCACGTAGTGGATAATGTCAAGCCAGTTGCGGTATGTGAAGATAACATAGTGGTAAGTCTGACTGATGATACTGATGGAGATGGAGGATTAGCAAAAGCATACGCTGATGACTTTGATAAAGCAAGTCATGATGGAGGTTGTGCTGAGATTAAGTTTAAAGAAGTAATTAGAATGGATCATCTTGAAGGTGGTCTAGATTGTAACCCATTTACTGAGGATGTTACAACTACAGTCTTGGATAAATTTGGAGATGTAGCAAGTGAGACTACAGTAACTAGTGCGGTATTCGGACCTCATGTGAAATTTTGTTGTGCGGATGAAGGAGACCAATTAGTTGTGCTAAGAGTATGGGATGGAATGAATGCAGATGGTACTGCAGGAGCAGGTAATTTCAATGAGTGTATGGTGAGAGTAACGGTTCAAAATAAGTTGGCAGGAAATATTGCTTGTTCAGATCAAACAATTATATGTACAGAATATACGGGAGACCCTACAGATTTTGGAGGTGTGAGTACTGGTGGTTCTGAATGTGCTTCTAATGATGTTGAAGAATTAGAGCCAGTGGTTGATATCAACTCTTGTGGAGTTGGGACTATTATAAGAACGTTTGTCTTAGCAAGTGGTCAGTTATGTAGATCAACGATTACAGTTACAGGAGATGGAACCTTTGATCCTACAACAATCAAATGGCCTCTACATCATACAGATGACGTAATTGTTGTTAAGGTAAAAGAAATTGATTCTAGAGTAGGTTCAGATACATTTGGTGAATGCGTAGAATTAGATGAGGAGGATACATATACAACGCGTAACCTATCATGTGGTGAAGATGCAGCTCCTTGTGTACCTACTTGGACAAGCGATGCATGTGGTTTAGTTGGGGTATCTCATACTGATGAGATAATAGAGTTTGACCAAGATGCATGTTACAAGATTATTAGAAGATGGAGCGTAGTTGATTGGTGTACATGGGGTCCTAATGATGGTAATGAAACACTGGATGATGAGAATGATACAAGTAGAGATTCTTTCGTTGCTTGTTCTGACTGGTGTACTACAGAAGCTTGTAATGTATATTACAGATATGATGATGTAGAAGCAGATGGTTACTATACTTTTGATCAAGTGATCAAAGTGGTAGACAAAGTAGCTCCAGAAGCTACTTGTACTGCAGAGACTGTAGGAATAGGTATTGGAGATGGTTGTGTAGGAGATATTACTTTCTCGGCTACAGCAGTAGACGGCTCAGAATGTCCTTCAGAAGAAATTACTTACAGCTGGATAGTAAGGGCTGCTGATGGTAGTTCAGTTGGTGCTGGATCAGGTGCTGCGGGGTCATTAGAAGGATTAGTACAAGGCACTTATACTGTACACTTCACAGCTAGGGATGGTTGTGGTAACAGTGGTACTACAAGTTGTGAGGTTACGCTTAAAGAAGAAAAAGCACCTACACCTTATTGCTATGCAATATCGACAGCCGTGATGAATAATGGAATGGTAGAGATATGGGCGAGTGAATTCATTCAAAAAGGAGAAGATAACTGTACTGCGGAAGAAGACCTTTTGGCTTCGTTCTCGGGAGATGAGTTCGTGCCGAATTTAATTTTGACTTGTGAGGATGTAACAGGAAGAGAAAAGAACATCAGAATATACCTTTGGGATGAAGCTGGGAATGCAGATTTCTGTGTGCAAACAATAAGAGTAGATTCTAACGGACATTGTGATGAGACTGGAGGAGATGGAGATGGAGATGGAGATGGAGATGGAGATGGAGATGGAGATGGAGATGGAGATGGAAACACAGGTTGTCCTGATACAGAAGGTGGAGTACTCATTACAGACCCTACAGACCTTGATGAATTGACCATATGTGTTGGAGATGGAATCAGCGATGCGTTTGATGCTAAGATATGGGAGAACCTAGGGGATGCTAGTTGGTTAATAACTGATGCTGACGCAAATATTATTGATATACCTGCAGGACCTCCATTTAATTTTGAAGGAGCAGGAGAAGGAGTCTGCCTATTATGGCATGTAAGTTCTTCTGGAGAATTAACTGGAGTAGAAGTTGGAGCTAATGCATCAGATATTGGAGGTTGTTTCAGCTTGTCTAATCCAATTACAGTAACAAGAGTATCTTCTGGTGAAGCGTGTGAAGCTGGTGTAGGGAATGCTTTAATTGCAGGTAACATTAGTACTGAAAAAGGAGATATAGTATCAGAAGCGGAGGTTATGTTAAGTAATAATGTGATGCCAGAGTATCCTGTTATGGATATGTCATCTGAGCGATCAGGTAACTATGCATTTGAGTCTAATCCAATTAATTATGATTATGCACTTTCAGCATCTAAGGATGTTGATTATAACAATGGGGTGAGTACACTTGATTTAGTGTTGATTCAGAAGCATATCTTAGGATTGAGGTCTTTAGATAGCCCATACAAAGTTATCGCTGCAGATGTAAATGGAGATCAAAATGTATCTGCGTCTGACCTAGTACAATTGAGACAATTGATTCTTGGTACAATAGATGGTTTTAGTAATAATCAAAGTTGGAGATTCGTAGATGCAGCTCAGACATTTAGTAATAATGCTGCGCCATGGCCATTTACTGAAGTGATAGACGTTAGTGCACTTTCTAATGATATGAGTGAAAACTTTATCGGAGTTAAGATAGGAGATGTGAATATTGATGCTCAAGCAAACAGCTTAACGAAGACTGAGGTCAGATCAAATGGAAAATTAGTATTGACTACAGCAAATGCTACTGTCGCTAAGAATAACTTGATCAGTGTAGCGATTACTAGTGATAACTTCTCAGAAGTTTATGGATTCCAGTTTACTATGCAACATGCAGGTCTTAGATTGGTGGATGTAGTGAATGGAGCTCTAGATGTAACTGAATCCAATATTGGAGTTAGAAACGAAGTATTAACTATGAGTTGGAATAACTCAGATGGAGTATCTACAAGTGATGTATTATTCACATTAAATTTCGAAGCGACTAGTGAAGTTACTTTAAGTGAAGTGTTGAATATCAGCAGTAGAATAACATCAGCGGAAGCATACTTAGGAGCAAGCCTTGATCACAATGATGTAGGATTAGTATTTAACAATGGAGAAACGACTATTGCTGGAAATGACTTTGCACTTCATCAGAACGAGCCGAACCCATTCAGTGTGACAACTAGCATATCTTTTGAACTGCCAAGTAGTGATAGAGCAACGATAACAGTATTTGATGTTGCGGGTAAGCTTGTAACAACTCACTCTGGACAATTTACTAAAGGATTAAATACAGTTAACTTCTCTAGAACTGAGTTAGGAACTGTTAGTGGAATATTATATTATCAACTTTCAAGTGGAGAATTCACTGCCACGAAGAAGATGATAATTATAGAATAGGAGACTACGAGATATTTGGTTATATATCTTTGAGAAAGAGCCTTGCTTCATTAGCAAGGCTCTTTTTGTTTTTATTGATGAGTCACTTTAATTATTTTGAACGCTTATATGAGAGTCTTACTTTAAATTTTATTTGCCGGACGTTTAAAATAAAATTGTCGAACGTGTAAGAATCTAAACAATAGAATTTGCTAGAGGGAGAAATAAAGTCTATTTGGTATTTATCAAAAGGGGAAGTGTCAAACTTCAAACTGTCAAAGAGTAGAGATGAATTGTGTGATGTTTATAGTGATTAAGGTCACTAAGGCTATGGCTTGGAATACCATTATAAAGCTGTAGAAGTATTAGTGGTTAAATTTATCCGGCTTTTATCGCTTAATCAGTTTGGAGATGATATGTCGTTTTAAAAAATCCTCTTTATAACTATTACCTAGTGGAATCTCTTCATTGTCCAGCGAAATAGTATCTATGTCAATACTATCTATTTTATCAATGTTGATGATATAAGATTTACTGACTCGAGCAAATATATCTTCAGGAAGCTTTTTGAGAATCGTTTTAACATTCAAGGCAGTTATGTATTTTCCTTTATCTGTATGGACAATTACATAATCCTTAAGGCCCTTTATATATTTAATTTCTGCATAACTTAACTTGATATACTTGCGGTCTGATTTTATGTAGATGTCATGTTCAGTATTTGGTTCGAGTTCGGATATGCCAGTAGCTTTCAGCTTTATGACATCAATAGCTTTAGTGACAGCCTTGAAGAATCGGTCGAACTTTATTGGCTTGAGTAAATAATCTATTACTTCTAGTTCAAAAGCTTCTAGAGCATATTGGGGATAAGCAGTAGTCAAAATAACCATAGACTTATTAGGGATCAATCTTAAAAATTGCAACCCAGTCATCCCTGGCATTTCAATATCCAAGAAGATAATATCAACATCATTGATTGCTAAATATTCTCCAGCTTTTACGGCATTGCCAAACTCCGCTTTGTACTCTAGGATGCTTGTATCTGCGATATGGAGTTTTACACCTTCACGCGCTAGAGGCTCATCATCTATTACTATGCAACTAAATTTCTGCTTCATTTATTTATCGTGAATTGGAGTTGGTAGGTATCACTAGACTCTATAACGTTTAGTGTATGACTCTCTGGATAAAGTAGATTTAATCTTTTGTAAGCATTCTCTAATCCAAAACCGGAGTTTTCTTTCTGTATAGAATTCAAAGCATTTTCACCTATACTGTTTTTTACATTTAAGATAAGCCTCTCACCTAGATCTTGAAGAAGGATGTCAATCGTCTCTACTTGTTCATCAGTCGACGCGCTATGCTTTACCGCATTTTCTATAAATGGTAGGAATAGTAATGGTTCTATCAATTCACCTTTAATATTCCCTTCAATATTAATATTTACGTGCAACTTATCTCGCCGTAGTTTTTCTAATTCTAGATAATTGCGAATAAATTCTACTTCCTTGGTGAGTGGTACTTTTTCACTTGAGGCATCATAGGTCTGATATCTCATAAGATCCGACAAGAGCATTATTGCTGCTGGTGTATTTTCTCTTTTCTGCTTAGCAAGCACATATATACTATTCAAAGTATTAAAAAGAAAATGGGGATTGGTTTGCTGCTTTAAGTAGTTTACTTCTGATGTCAATTGAGATTGCTTGAGTTCATTTAAGTGATTTTGTCTCTCATAAAAATACTTTGTGATCTTAATAGCGGCTGCAATACCCAATGTGCCAGCTGTATAAAAAGCAGACTGTAAAAGACTACCTATCCAATCTAGGTCTTCTAGTTCCTCAGCGGTCCAAGAAATGTATACGCTAACATAATTACAAATTACTACCAATAAGACTGAGAAAATGGTCCCGAGTATGTAGTACGCGTACTTTTTCTTTACAAGAAACTTTGGAATCAGTATGTAGATATTAGTATACACTAATATCATATCTAAAGTAACCATGACTAGCAGGTCATAAATTTCACTTACACCTTCATATTCGTAGAATAGAGGGAATATGGTATCTGCGTAGATCACAAGCCAAAATAGTCCATGTCTGAATCCCCAAAATTTTCTATCTACAAAAAACTTCTCCATTTATACAGTCTTTGATTTGTAACTGTAAAATTAGATGCTCTGCAAACCGCTTCCAATTTATAAGTATAAGAAAAACGGCTAAAAGTATAAAACTAGGTATGCTACGTATAAACTGCCATTTCTAAGGGTGTTTCTTGATATAATTTAGAAGTGTGAATAAAAATTACATATGGTTGAATGCTACATAATCATTTTTCTAAATTTAAAAATCATCAAATTATGATACGCCAAATATCAATTATTATTTTTTCGCTTACAATTTTACTCATGGTCTCTTCTTGTACGGAAGATAAATTAGATCTAGATAGTAATATTGACAGTGAACTAATTACAGAAGAATTTAGTGCAGCTAATCAGTCCGCTCATAGAAATTGTGGGAAAGATCACAAGATGGAAATATTACTCTCTGATCCTAGCTATCAGGAGTTACATCTAGAAAAATTCAGAAGACTGTCCTTAATGGATAACTCACCAAAGCAAAGAAGTACATGCTCTGATCCTGTCATAATACCGATGGCCATACATTTTCAGGGAATCTCTAATCCTAATGCAAGTTGCCTTGTGTCTTTATCGCAGACTCAGGTTGATATATTAAATAAGGATTTTACAGGATCTAATTCTGATATTAATAAGTGGACGTCTAGTGCTGCCTCTTATTTTCCTGGAGTAGCTAATGGTAAAGCATGTGTAAAGTTCGTAATTGCTAACAAGAATCATCCTTCGGGCCATGGATTATCTGAAGGCTCTCCTGCTGTGACTATCAACAAAACTAATGGCGATCAATTAAATGCCTTCTCTAAATATTTAAATGTATTCGTAAGGTCAAATCTTGGATTCTTAGGAGAATCACCACTAGGAGGTTTGGGTAATGGTGATGGAGTATTGGTAGATGCAGCTGCATTCGGAGCTGGAGGTGGTTGTGGAAGTGTGAGCCCAGGTGCACCATATAACTTAGGTAGAACACTGACTCATGAAGTAGGGCACTATCTATTACTAGACCACATTTGGGGTGGTGGATGCAATGTAGATGACGAAGTAAGTGATACGCCAAATCAAAACCAAGATTACGGAGGATGCCCTTCTTTAGGCTCTAGCTCTTGTAGTAGTACCGATATGCACATGAATTATATGGACTATACTAATGATGTATGTATGTATATGTTTTCTGCTGGACAAGCGACAAGGATGGAAAACTATATTAGCTCAAGCTTAACTAATGTTACAAATAATGCATCGAACATCTATGATGTTACTGGAGAGGACAATAATGACGGTGATAATGATGGTGATATAGCTGATGACAACGATACAGATGATAATGGATCGGATGATTCAGAAAGTGACGATGAAACATCGGATAATGAAAATGATGACCAAACAGAAATCTGCGAAAAACCATCTAATACTTCTGTTCAGATACTAAATTACAGAAAGGTAACTGTATCATGGCCTGCATCTTATGACGCTACAAGATATCAAGTGAGATATAGAATAGTAGGAACATCAAGATGGACACGCAAAAGTGGATCTTCAAACTCTAAGACATTAAGTAATCTAAATAGAGGAGTAGACTATGAATATCAAGTAAGAGCAAGATGTAGCACAGGTTGGACAGGATATACCTCTAAAGATGTATTTAATACAGAAGAAGAGGATACTACAGGAGGCAGTGATGATGCAACATGTAACACTATCAAATTCGAATTAGTGTTAGATCAATATGGCTCTGAAACATCTTGGGAGCTTGTAGACGAAAATGATAATAGCGTGGCAACAGGAGGTCCATATCAGGACAATCAAGAAGGAAAGAAAATCAATAAAGAGTTTTGCTTACCTGATGGTTGCTATACAATGTATGTAGATGATGCTTACGGTGATGGTATTTGCTGTGACTATGGAGATGGATATTTTAAACTATTGACATCATCAGGAAACGTAATTGCTGAGTCTGATGGAAACTTTGGTAGCTATGACAACTTGGATGTATGTCTAGATGGTGATAGTGGCTCTCTTAGAAGCAGAAAGACAGATCCTAAATCAAAAAAACTTGCAAGAAAGAGGGTGTTAGCTAGTAACTGATTAATAAAGAGTCTTGTATGCATAAAAAAATGGTCATGTCGCTTAGCGACATGACCTTACTTTTTTAGACCTAAGTCTGCTTATAAACTCTTTGTTACAGGAGCTGTTAGAGCAGGTACTTGGTACGTTCTTCTAAATCTTCTTTTAAACATGTTATATATTTTTTCGTTAAGAAATTTCTATTTATTTACAGTCTTCACCAACAAGACAAACAGAATTATAAATTGTTCAACAAATATATAAACATTATTAGTTCTACAATTTTAGAAAATAATTTATAATACAGAATATTGTTTGGTTGAGTATGAATATGCAGCTCTTTCACATTGTAGGTCACAATCGCACCCAAAAGTAGATATCGTCAGATCTGATTCCTATGATACATTAGTGGTTAAGGCAATATGTAAGCTCAAGACAAACTTTAACAGTTAGCTAACAGATATGTCTTCTTTAAGGTAGAAATACAAGATCGCTATCGATAAGAAAGTGGAAGTGTAAAACAAATACTGGACAGGAAGTATCAATAAGTTATAAAAACATACCAAGCAGATCTTTAAAGAGGCGAGGTTAAAGAATCTTTGGTAGATCTTATCTCTATACTTATGATAGAACATAATGCATGCTAGTGGAGCGCCCAGCGTAAATAGAAAGAAAATATTATGTAGAATGGGTAACTCTTCATACCTAAAGAATTTTGCAAGGCCCAAGCTCTGATTAATGGTAGGGAGGAATTTCCATTTATGATCATCCATCTTGATGTCTCTTAGATAGTCGCCTGACAAAGATGCGAACACATCTATATGCAATATTCCTCTAGATAGTACTAGTAAGAACAAAGCAAAACCAGCAGAATATAAAGTCAAAGTCAACGCCCGTGACTTAGTATGATAGTAATATACATAAGCGACAAACATAAATGCCCAAATAGCAAGACTGTACCTGCTCATCATGCATAATGCTAGTGCTATGACGATGGTAATAAAACTCCTGTAATATAATCCAGCGGCTAATAGGAGATAATATCCTATCACTATGCCTTCTTCACTATGAACTAATAGTCTTACATCAACGCTAATAATCGAATATAGCAATAGCGCTAAGGGGATCAAGGTAAGTGCAGTATTGTTTTTACTGCTTGAAGAAGTGCCTCTTAAAGTTGATATCGATAAGCAACCTAAGCCTATCATGATATAAGTAATCCAGCGCATATCAAAGTCAAATATGTTTGCAGGAATAAAAGGTAACCACATAGCTGGTAGATAGATCGGTTGCATGCCACCCCAGATCTCAGGGATGATGCGGTACGGATTTTCACCTGTTAAGAATCTCTCAGTCATGATCTGCATGATCGGGAGCATGTCAGCAATTTTATAATCTATAGCATGCGTCTGATAAAGAGAAAATACATAGGGGATACCTGCCAAGAATAATATTATTACACCCAGGGAATAAGTATGTCTAGGTAACTTTAGACTTTTATTATAAATGCTCCGATTCTCTACTGGTATTAATATCACGATACCGATTAGTAATCCACTTATGAGATATATCAATGATGCTGCTTTGGGGTGCATATTATTAAGCAAGATATCGTGTGCAGCGACTTCTATGGTGACTAGCAAAAAGAGGATCAAAGTGGGGCTAATAATTTTTCTTTTCAAAAAGGGCTTATTCGTTTTAGGTTGATAGACTAAAGTCCTTAATCGTAACGCTACTTATATGTAGAATGTAGTTAAGGGCACTTCAATAAAGTACCTTAATATAGCTTTATAAAAGTTATTCTATGCCCTAATTTTAGTATTTGAAACTATACCAAATGAAAGTTATTCTGACATGCTTGTTCAGTACATTCATCTTCTTAAGTCTAGATGGACAGATCAGCGGGACTATTACAAATGAAGAAGGGGAAGGATTGGCATTTGCGAGTATTTATATAGAAGGCACCTCACGCGGCACTACTTCTAACCTCGATGGGGAGTATGAGATTCTTTTAGGCGAAGAAGACCTCACAATAGTCTTCCAGTATATAGGATATCAAAATAAAATTCTACAATTAGAATCAACCAAAAATCCGCAAACACATAATATAGTCATGCGTCCTGATAGCTATGCGCTCGATGAGGTAGTTATAGTGGCAAATGCTGAAGACCCTGCTTACGCCATAATGCGTAAAGCAATAGCTAAACGTAAGTATTATAAAAACCTTGTCAAGGGATTTAGTTGTGATGTTTATATCAAAGGAAATCAGAAGTTGCTAGATGCCCCGGAGAAGATCTTAGGCCAAGAGGTAGGTGATCTAGAAGGGGCATTGGATTCCACCAGACAAGGGATTGTGTATCTGTCGGAGTCTATCTCGAAGTACCACTACAGAGCGCCTGATGATTACAAAGAAGTCATGATATCATCTAAGGTCAGTGGGGATGATCAGGGATATAGTTTTAATAGTGCACATGAGATGAATCTTAATATCTACGACAAGACGACGAATCTTGGGGTAGGTCGAGATATGGTTTCTCCGCTAGCCAATAATGCCATGTCCTATTACAAGTTCAAATTAGAAGGTGTCAGCATGGATAGTAATGGTAGGCTCATCAATAAAATAAAAATAAGGCCCAGGCGTAAGAATGATCCAGCCATTGAAGGCTATATATATATCGTCGAAGATCTGTGGAATGTACACAGTATCGACTTCACAATACTTCCTCAGGCGTCTCAGATTTATTTTATGGATACGCTCAGGCTTGAGCAAGTATTCGTGCCGATGGAAGAACCTGACGTGTGGGTATCGTTTAGCAGTAAAGCTACTTTCAATTTGGGTATCATGGGGTTTAAGCTTAAGGGCTACTTCGTAGGGGTCTATAGTAATTATGAGCTCGAACCGTCATTTGAGGAAGGCTTCTTTACTAATGAGTTACTCAAGGTAGAACCAGAAGCAAATAAAAAAGACTCTGTCTATTGGGAGAAGGTCAGGCAAGTCCCACTGACAGAGGAAGAAGCCGTAGACTATGTAAGAAAAGATAGTATTTATGAAGTGAGAAATTCTCCCGCTTACTTGGATTCCATAGATAAGGAAGGGAATCAATTTAAGGTCGGTAATTTACTGACTGGCTATAGTTACCGTAAACGATCCAAAGCACTTTCACTGGAATTAGAATCACCACTGACTAGCATTGGATTCAATACAGTACAAGGATATAATGCTAATCTTAAATTGAAATATTTTAAATATCTCGATGAGAAAGAAACTAAATATTTATTACTGCATCCAAAGTTAGACTATGGATTTTCGGAGAAAAAACTAAGGGCAGATTTCATCTTCAATTATAGATTTAATAGAATAACGGATGCACTTATCGGTGTCAGGGGAGGTACTGATATAGTACAATTCAAAGAACGACCAATAAGTATAAGTGAGTCATGGAATACCTTATATTCTTTATTTCTCAGAGAGAACTATGCTAAGTATTATGATAGGAAGCGATTAACAATATATAGTCAAGGTGAGATATCCAATGGTGTGTTTGTCAGAGGAGGAATAGATTTTACACAACGAAATGAATTGCAAAACTCTTCGGATGCCTCTTACTTTAGAAAGGACTCTCGAGAATATCTGACCAATGATCCATTAGAGAGACATGGAGGAACAGCTAATGTATTGGACGGTACCCTTCTAAGTCTGGATATAAGATTGAGAACAAAACAAAAATACCTAAGCTATCCAGATAGGCGCATTAAGCTCTCCTCTAAATATCCTGATCTGTGGATCTATTATCGGCAAGGGTTTCCAGTTTTAGGAGGCGATGTCAAATTTGCTCATCTAGCAGCGAGTCTAGTGGATGAGATATCGTTGGGCGCCAGAGGAGAATTTCAATATGCATTTAATGGTGGAACATTTTTCAATAAAGGGGAGACCTCTTTTGTTGATCGAAAACACTTTAATGCTAACCAACTAGATGTATCAAATCCGATAGATTATCGGGCTAGATTTTTATTGTTGCCATATTATCAATATAGTACGGAAGGTAACTATGTCCAGCTTCACTTTCAGCATCATTTTAATGGATTTGTCTTAGATAAGGTGCCTGGATTAGGAGATCTAGGATGGCAATTGGTGGTCGGTGCTAAGTACTTAAAAACTTCAGAGCGAGAAAATTACAGAGAGTTTCATGTAGGAATTGATAACATAGGATACAAACTTTTTCGGCTCTTCAGAGTAGATCTTGTATATCGTCCAGTTGCAGATTTTAACAAAAAGTTTGGAGTCGTTTTAGGTTTAAAACTTTAAATTGTTCTACATGGAAACTAACCATTCGGAAGACCATAATTATGATCACCTAGAAGATCTCAGTATATTTTGGAAGGCATTCTGTTTCTTGATACCTATAGTTGGGATGATAATATACTTTGTCGAAAGAAATAAGGGAGAGATGCTTAAAGCCAAGTCTGGATTGACTGCCGCAATTGCAGGTATGATACTTAATGTCCTTTTGTTATTGACACAAAACTATTTTTAGGATAATATTTAGGACTTATATCTTCCTTACTTCACATCAAACAGAGAGTGAGAAGCTGATAATATTGCTGATATAATATCCAATATCGAGAGGCTCATACATCCTGATCATATAATTATTAAATAAAGTACTAATATCCATAAGCGAAATCCAATCTCGATGGATTATATAGATGTACAGACAAACTAATAAATAATGAAAAATATATTAGCAGTATTTATTTTGATCATCTTGGTCAGTTCTTGTAGAGAAGATCTGATCACAGAATCTACTATTATTGATGATCCGATACCCACTAATACTTTCATATATGAGTTCAGTGTATTTGGGCTGGTAGAAGCAGAAGATGGTACTCCGATAGTGGGGGCAGATGTAATAGCCGTGAGTATGTTGGAGATGTCTGATGAGAATGGATACTTTGAGTTTGATGGATTAGTTGGTACAGAAGAGGGAGTATATATCGCAGCAAAAAAAGACGGCTACATAGACGGTGGAGTGCTGATAACTCCAAATGAAGAAAATGCACAACAAGTTAAGATCGTGCTGTTGAAAGATAATGGTTCTACGCTTATTGCTAGTGCGGATGGGGGAGTTGTGGCTCTGCAAAGTGGAGCCGAAGTAGTCATCCCAGCGAATGCATTCGATGAGACAGGTAATGTAAATGTGAAAGCTCACTTTATCCCAAATACAAAGGAGAATTTTTATGAGGTGTATCCTAGTGGATTTGTAGGAACGGATGCGAATGATGAAACTAAATACTTAAATAGTATAGGTGCCGTAGTGGTAGACTTTACTGATGACGATGGGAATGAGTTACAAATAAAAGAAGGTATAGAAGTATTGTTAAAAATGCCAGTGCCTAACGATGGTAACGATTGGCCCGAAGAAATAGATCTATGGTCACTTAATGAAACATCTGGATACTGGGAAGAAGAATCTTCAGCGCAAAAGGTAGGCGATTTTTATGAAGGTAATGTCAGTCACTTTAGCTGGTGGAGTGCAGGCGAACCTACAGAATTAGTAGATGTGTGCTTCACGGTCAAGGATGAAAGTGATGAACCAGTGGCTAACGTTGAGATCTTATTCCTTTCTTGGCAGTCTGCTACTATACAATCAGGATTCACGGATAGCCAAGGAGGGTTCTGTTCTAAGCTAGGTGTAGGAGAAGATGTTATACTAATCATAGTGGATGAATGTTATGCTACTATCTATGAGGAATCATTCGCAGTGACTACGGAACAAAGTGAAAAGGACATAATAATATCTGCAATACCTGTCAAAGCTACTTTTGAAGGGGAGATAAGAACTTGTGATGGATCAGTAGTAGAGGATGGGTATTTATCATTTGATTTTGGATACGACAAGAGGATCGTTCAGATAGATAATGGGTCATATTCATTTGTAAGTTATTGCGGGTTGAGTGGTGAGCCAGTAGAAGTGCTAGCTGTAGATAGGAGTGATTTTAGCTCATCGATGTTGTCCATTGATATAGAGGTTGGAAAAACAAATTATCTCCGAGACGTTACGCTCTGTGAAACCTTAGAGTTCTACATGGAGTATGAAAATGTGACGAAAGGAACAGAACTGATCTTTACAGATTGTGAAGCGCTCAGAAACCCTACAGAAACGCTTATCATAGCCAAAGACCTAGACGGCTCTTCTGATAATGTGTTGCTCGGTGTAGAGGGCTTTGGAGTAGGAGAGTTTGGGACTAGCTTTTTAGGGTTGAGGTCTGAGACTGCCTTGCCGGAGGCTTTTAAAACCACTTTCACAACTTATCAAAATATAGGTGGGTATGTCGAAGGAACCTTCAAAGGGACTACAGATGATGGAGACTCGATCAAAGGACAATTCAAAGCGATAAGAACTAAGTAGTAGTGACTGACGAACAACTCCTAAAGTATTGTAAGAAGGGTAAGGCTAAATACCAGCGTGCCTTACTAGAGAAGTACAGCGTTGCACTGATGACAGTAGCGAGACGATATGCCTACGATAGTGCAGAGGCCAAAGACATACTGCAGGATGCGTGGATCAAGATATTCAGAGCATTAATGGATGATAAGTATACTGAGGAGGGTAAGCTACTAGGGTGGATGTCAAGAGTAGTAATAAACATTGCACTGAAAAGTAAAGCAAAGAACGAAGCGAGAGTCCTAAAAATGGAGAGGGTTAAAAATGTGAGCATTGATCACGACGAACCAACCATTATAGATTCTATGACCGTGTCAAGTATCTTGAAGGTGATCGACGGTCTTGCACCGCCGAGTAATCAAGTTTTCAAACTCTTTATAGTAGATGGGTTTAGACATAAAGAAATAGCAAAAATGCTGGGGATAGCAGAGAGCACATCTAGAGTGCACTTGACCAATGCAAGGTCTAAGATCAAGAATTATTTTCCAAATTTTCAAGAACTGATCAATACTAAATAATGGAGAATTTCGAAAAAAAGATAAAGGATAAGCTCCTTAACGCTAAGGTCGAAATAGACACTGATGCGCTGTGGGCGGAAGTGTATCCGCGGATAAGACCTAAGCGGAATCGGAAAGCCCTCCTGTATTGTTTAGTAGGATTCTTATGGCTTATCTCTTTGGTAGCGGTAGGGTATTATTATAAGTCAGACAAGATGCCAACCTCAGACGTAGTCAGCCTAAAGTCTGCAGAAATCACCAATAGGAAAAATGTACAAACTTTAAACAATCAGGAATTATTACTGCAGCAAAAAAATGTTTCATCTGTCGTGATCTCAAATGAAGAAAAGGAAAAGGATAGTGGTGTAGTTAAGGAAATTGAAGAGATAAATAATAAAGCCAATGGTCTTAAAAAATCACAAAACACAACTAGACAAGAGGTTTTAAAAGAAGTAGGTGTATACAGAAACGCAGAAAACAGTTCGACTAAAGCTTCTTCCCCTAAGGATAGGAATGATCATCTAAACGCAATTGTCCAATCTCCGCCGAGTAAGACCAGTGATAATACAACGGAAGACAATGTCACGCAGGAATTGAATATTGCTAAGTCGCTTGCTGGTGGTTTAAATGATGAGTTTATCGCTGCTTTTGATAATTCAATAACTAATAATTCTGCATCTAATACTATTCCTTTTGACCATGATGATGAATCAGAGCCAAGATCAACGATAGGTCTTTTAAAGACCTTGACAAGTAGTATAATTCCCCAACTTAACTTTGGGTACCCTCAACCTGTTATACCAGATGAACTCTACTCGGAGCATAAGACCCAAGAAGATTTTTCAAGATTTTCGGTCTATGCTCTAGGTAGTTTGTCCATGATATCTAGATCGCTAAGTACTAGAGATGGTCTGGGATCTATTGATCTAGATAATCGGTCATCAGCAGAGAGCCCGCTAGAAAGTTTTACTGGAGAGTTTGGGCTGAGCTATGCGCTGAGTCCTAACTTACAATTGTCTGCAGGGCTAAATTATATAAGGATAAATGAACGAGTCGAAGATAATTATACTTTGATTGATACGGTGTTGCTTGAGAATGTGATTATAGAAAACATAATTTCATCAAGGGGGTCTGAGCCTGTTTATGGAAACATATTTTCTGCTCGGACAGTCAACACTAATTTGACAGCATACAATAGATATACCGATGTAGCACTGAGTGTAGATTTGACTTATTTGTTAAGGACTGAGGGCTTAAAACCATTTGTGTCGGTAGGCATACAGCAAAGTATCCGATCAAGCCAAACGGGTGTTTGGTTACTTAATAGTAATGAGCTGTATGATATATCTCAAGATCCAGACAGTCAGGTTTCCAGCAGTTATGGATTAGGAGTAAGGCTAGGCGCCGGCTTTGATATAAATATTTCAGATAGAAGTGCTATACGACTAGGAGGAAAGTACACTAAGTATGTTAAGTCCATAACTAGCGATAGTAATCCAATAAAGCAAAAGTATAGCCTGCTAGGAATAAGCGCGGGCCTAAATATCAAAATATAATTCTATGAAGAATCTACTTTTACTAATTGTCAGTTTATTAGCGACCGTCAATATTTATGCGCAAGATTGTCCAGCAACCTTGGTGTGTATTAATGAAATGACGGTATCGATAAGCGAACAAAATAATGTCTCTGTAACTGAGTTACTCGAGAATGGGAATGAATATGAACAGTGTAATATGGATAGCGTATTCTTGGGCTTTTCGATATCAACATCAAGTAATGAATTTATAAGAGAAACTAAAGAATCCCAAAATATTGATTGCTCCTTTACTACAGGGACCTATCTATATACAGTTACACGCCTTGAGATATCTGCAGATGGTACATTAGATGAAGGGGTATCATGTTTTGGAGAATTAATATTAATAGATAAGAATAATATTTGTGCAGGGCTGAGCGCTGGTTTTGATATCAATGTGATATTGGATTGTACGACTACAGATCTTGTTGGAGTTGCTGGAGTAGCAGTAAGTGCTGAAGAAGGTGAAAGTGTTTGTGTTCCATTTTATGCTAAGAATTTTACTGAGATGCTCTCAGTGCAAACGGGATTTACTTGGAATCCTAAGGTGCTTTCATATGCAGGGTTCGAGTCGGAATCATTAATAGATTATGAAATTAATGAGGGTGATGCTGATGAAGGAATTGCGAGATTAAGTTGGTCGCCAGCTAATGGGGAGCAAACTGTGTCGGTTAGTGATAATGAAGTCATTTTTAAATTATGTTTTGATGTCATCGGTAATGAGGCTGAGTATTCTAAAGTATCTATGGTCGATGTAGGAGGGTTAGAGATAGAGTTTGGTAGGGATAATGGTCCGATAAGTATCGTTGATTATTGCGTCAATCCAGGGTTGGTTAATGTTATTGGCAATGTACAAGTTGGGAGTTCATATGCAGCTACTATAAACGGAGAAGAGTTGTCAATAAATCCATTTGATATATTGGCCATTGAAAGGGGGCAAATAAAAACTGGGAAGAACACAATTGAATTCACCAATAATAATTTTGAAGAATACCTTAATGGAGTAAGTACGCTAGATCTAGTAATGGGTATAAAGATGTTGGTCTTAGACGATCCGATAGTGCCTATTGAAGCAATAGCATTGGATGTAGATTACAGCGGAGGTATAAATGTCAAGGACTTAGTATTGATGAGGAATTTGATTCTTGGGAGGCGACAGGACCTTCCTCATCCGGGTAAGTTCTTCCTGAAGCATGATCATGCTTTTGGAGATGAGTTTGATGAATTTGATTATGGGTATTTTAATGCTATAACTTTTGATGCAGAAAGTAATAATCAAGGACAGCTCTTCATTAAAGCTTATAATTATGGTGATCTTAATGGGAGTTCAAATCTACAAACAGAAGAAGTAGAGGTCAGGTCTAGCGCTGAAAAGTTAAGTTTTACTAATAAGTATATGAGAGTGGGAGACATAGCAAAAATTAAATTCTCCATAGATAGCCGAGGTGATTATAGAATCAATGGATTCCAAAGTTCAATACAATTTGAAGATATAGAAATACTAGGTGTTGGTCATGCTTACTTCGAATCAGAATTTTTGACTTACTCACCAGATAAGGAATCACTCAATGTGTTGTTTGCAAGCACGGAGTCGAAAGAAGCCTTAGAGTTTACAGTGGAATTAAAGGCTTTACAGAATGGCTTCCTTTCTGATATGATATCATTGAGTAATGAGGTGCAGGACGAACTTGTAAAATCGGACCTTACGACTAGCGGGATAGAATTGTCAATGAATGAACCAGTAAGCGCAGATTTTAAAATTTCACCTAATCCCTTCGATGAGCAAACTATTATTACAATTCCTAAGGAATATATCGGAGGTAAGTTAATAATCAATGACATACTAGGGAAAAAAATATCAGAAATAATCATAGTCAATGATAAAGTGATTATGACAAGAAGTGATCTTTATAATACAGGCGTTTATTTAGTTTCTTTAAAGTTGGGTAACCGTACCGCTACTAAGCGGATAGTACTTAATTGATTTCAATCTACAAGTAGTATTTGTTAGGGTCTGGCAGGTTAGTCCCAATACTAGATCCTAACTAACTACTTGTTATCGAAAATATTCTTTTTCATCACACACCATACTAACGCTACACGACTAGTGTAACATCGACTCTTATGACATACAATGTGAAAATCATATTATGTAGTCTGATGCTCGTAGGCTTTTGTTTACTTGGCGAGTATTCTCATTATTATTTACATAATAGTTTTGAACAACAGGCTGTAGTAAGAGTCATGCAAGAGGTATGTGATAATGGAATAGACGACGATGGTGATGGCTTAGTAGATGCATTCGATTTAGAATGTAGTTGCAATGAATTCTCAAATGATAATCTAGTGCCCAATGGTGATTTTGAGTCTTATTCAGGTAGATGTTTTTCACTTGAATCTGATGGTGTATGTCTAGACGATTGGTATTTAGTAACGTCTTCACCAGATTATTATCAGCCTGAGTTTGATGCTGATGAGTATCAATTTTTGGATGATGTTGGAATTACCTACGAGGGCTCTATTATAGGCTTTGGCAATGTAGGGCTTAACAGGACAGAGTCTATAGGTACGTGTCTAAGTGAGACTTTGCGCGCTGGAAGTGATTATAGATTTGGTATAAGTTTAGCCACAAGAGAAGATTTTTTCTCTGAACTTAATCAAGACTTCAACTTAGTATTTTATGGATTGGAAGATTGTAATGATCTACTCAATTACGATAGTGACGTGCTATTTTGTGATAGCCCTTTAGCTGCTGATGCTGTAGAATTATTCAAGATAAATATGAATAGTTTTCCGAATAATTTAGCGCAGGATTTTCAGCAGCAGTTTACAACTCAAAAAAATATTGAGGCTATTCTAATATATGGAGAATGCGGTCAACAAGGTCTAGGAAGTACGCCTGCATATTTCTATATGGATAATGTTGAGATTTACGCTGTACAGTCTGCCTTCGAAAACGATAGCCAGATCAGAACAGTGGGTAGTATCTGCGACTCGGACCTAGTGGAAATAACTGTCGATGAGCAGGCGAATATAAGTTATCAGTGGTATCAGGATTCTCTTCCTTTACCAAATGCTGTGCAGCATTCGTATACTTTTAGCTTGACAGATGATCGAGATAGTAAGTTTCATCTATTGGTTACAGGAGATACGGGATGTAAGCTCATCGGACCTTATGTGTTTCAGGGAAATCATGTAGAGTATACAGTAGCTAACATCTGTCAAGGGCATGATTATGCTCTAGGTGATACGATCGTTAATACTGCGGGTATCTACGTGCGCAAAGTTGGTGTCAACGCGTTTGGGTGCGATAGTGTAGTACGTGTAGACCTGAGTGTAGCGATGTCCGTTGACGAAGAATTTAATGTAGAGCCAGAGCTAAGTGTAGAGACAAATGAGGTCATCTCTATAGCACCAACACAACAATTCTTAGATCAGTTAGCATCATATTATTGGATAGAGAATATATCAGGACAAAGGAATAATGATCCTAAGTTTGATGCTTCTTCCTCTGCGCCATTGATGCTTGATATAAGTTTTCATTATGAATCACTAAATGGTTGTACTGGTACAGCTTCCTTCACTTTAGAATGGACTAGTCCTCCGGTCATTACTGAGATATGTGATAATGCTTTGGATGATGATGGAGATGGTCTGATCGATGTTTTTGATATCGATTGCAATTGCGTGATCAAGAACGATATGGCTGATTACACGATGAGAGGTAATGTATGTACGGATGAAGTATCGATTACATTAGCACTGGTGTCTGGCCAGTCATATCAGTGGTATATGGATGGTGTTAAGATGGCTGGAGAAATCGGTAACACATTGACCATAGATAAGTCGCTTTTTGCAGGTAAGTTTCACGTAGCAATACTTGAGAGTGGTAACTGTACATTGTTAGGGCCTATAGAAGTGCAACAAGGTAATTTGTCACAGATCTTAAACGATACTTTTTGTGAAGGATATAGCTATGATTTTGAGGGTAGGCTGATTACAGATGAAGGCTCATTTGATCTGGTATCAGAAGATGAGTACGGTTGTCTTAATAGGACTACGATTAATCTGACTCTCATACCTTCGTCATACAACAGCATCGAGGCAACTGTTTGTTTTGGAGATGCTTATTTCTTCGGAGGAGTGGAATTATACGATGCGGGTATTTATCAGGATACATTGTTCGGTGGTTCATCTCTGGGTTGTGACAGTATCATTGAGCTTGATCTTAGGGTGGATGAAGTGGTGGTAATGCTTGTGCAAGATACGATCTGTGCTGGTGATGTGTATGATTTCGGTGGTATACAATTATCAGAATCAGGGATCTATGAAGATACGATCATATCCGTGACGGCTTGTGACAGTATTATCAATCTCGATCTGGAGGTGCTAAATGTCGAGTCGGATACTTTGGTCTATACTGTTTTTACAGGGGAGACCTATAGCTACGATGGCATAGAGTATGGGCCAGGAGAATATGCCCTTACCGAAAAAAATAATGATCAATTTTGCGATCGAGTCATCGCTCTTACGATATTGGCAGATACTCAGTTTGATATTTACATTCCCAATATATTTAATCCGGCCAGTAGTACTGATAACAAAATGTTCTTGATCTTTAGTAATCGAGATATTACCGTCAGAGAAATGTGGATCTATGACCGATGGGGTAATGAGATCTTTCAGAGGAGTAATTTTAGTATCGATGAAGACCTTGAGTCTTGTTGGGATGGCACCTACAAGGGGCAGTTGGTATCAGAGGGAGTGTATAGCTACAAGATACTACTGGATGGGGAGAATATAGAGAAGGAGTTGTATCAAGGACAGGTGACGCTGGTCTATTGATCTTCGCTTTTTAGTTGAGTTAGACCTCCTCAATTATTGATTCACCCATGGACTTATCATCACAGTCCCATTGCCATTTTTCATGTAATCGTATTTTACCATTTTCTAAAACCTCAGGAGTAGAAGTGCAGTGACCATATTTGAATTCTCCATCTACATTGAGATGTTGATACCTCATGATCAGACTGCCATCATGTTGCACTCTAGCGATCAACTGGCCTTCCCGTATTTGTTTTCCTGAGTAAGTGCCGGTAACGATGTCTGCTTTCTGGGTATAGTGGAATAGGGTAGAGTCATCTACTTCGCCGTTAGGTGCATTTTGCTTAGCCCTAAATTTCTTGTTATGATAATTCATTTTCATCAATACAAAAATAAAGAATGGAAGCTTCAAATTAATGAAGCCTCCAGTATTTTACTTTTTAAGAAGAAAATTACTTCTTAAATGTAACAGGGATGGAGATGACCGTATTCTTTTTTACGCCATCAGTATCAAGTTTTTTGTAGTTGAGCTTTGACTTTATCTTGCCGTCAAAGTTTTCGTCGTCTACAGATAGGACGATTACTTCGTTAGCTTCGTTTACTAGAAACTGCACCCGAAAAGTAGCAGAATCTTCTGTCATACTGGAGAAGTCAAGATTGGTTAAGTGAGATGCTATCTCTGCTCTCAGCTCTTCCATAGTGTTAGGGCCGATGTTGTCGTTAGCAAAACTTGCTGTAGTGATTAATACGAATGCAAATGCTGAAATAAGACTTTTGATCTTGTTCATAGTTAGAGGTTTAAAAATGGTTAGGTAATAATTTTTTAAAATTTAAAAAGTCATGAACTCATTCCCTTCTAAATTGTATTACTATATACTCCTCTTTAGTGCGAGAAGTTGCTCTCGCTATCACTTTTATTTTCATTTATCTACAAGTAGCGCCAAATCGACTACGAATGAATTTTAGATAACAATTCATTAAGGAAGGATTAACAAAAAAAATCCGAAGTAATTATACTTCGGATTTTTATACACACATTATAAACCTTGATTTGGTTCCAGTGAACCTATAGTCCCGAGACTAACCAAGAGTCCTCGGACCACCTTATGATCAGAATTTTTTGACTAGTTCTGTTGCTACAAAGATATCGCCACCTTCTAACAACAAGTTTATCTTATGCTTACCTTTTGCGAAATCAGGCATTGCTATATTTAATTTTTTAGAACCTACTGGTAATTGGTATTCTAGGTTTCCATCCTCATCTAGTATCTGTACGAAGTTGATCATCTTCTTTGTAGTTATATTAAAGTAACTGTTTGATGTATTATATGTAGCACTCACTATCTCTTCTGCTTCTGCTGATGATTCTACTATATACTGTACATCCATGTTTTCGAATATGATCTCAGAATCTCCTTTGACTGGATTCGTAGTATTTGCGAATGCGCTTACTGTGAAGCTTAAGATAAGTGCGATGATCGTGATTGCATTTTTCATAATTCGTGGTTTTTTTGATTGTATGATTTGTATTGCGTCGTACATTAATAAGAGGCGAAAAATGACCTCAGCCCTTTATATTCAGCCATACAAAGCACTCTACACAGGTGCACAAAAACACTACAAAGTGCCTTATGAAGATGTTTTTTGTAAGCTTGATTACATATTTAAGTGGATATGGTAAATGATAAGTAGGGGGAACGATATAGCTAATTATTGCCTAATTACAGCTGAATGATAAAGTTTTGGGTGAATTTTACTAGCGCTTTAGTTAGCGCTTCCTTTTGATCAGCGATCTTATGAGAATTTATACTTCCGAAGAATTGGATGGGTCTCCATATCATTTCACAATATTCAAATGTCCTACGATAGGAGCTAAATAGCTCATCTAATGTACTGCCTATATCATCTGCAGTATATTCACTTAGCTCACTACCAGAGGTCAATACCAATTGAATTTCCTTATCGATAAGTTCCTTACCTTCTGACCCGTATGCCCATCCATATAACAGTACATCGTCTATCCATTGTTTAGCAAGTGCGGGCAGACTGTACCAGTAGATCGGACCTATAAGTAGTATTATATCATGTTGTGTGAGTAGAGCTTGTTCTTTCTCAATATCAAATTTTCGGTCAGGATATTTTTCACCTATGGAATGGACAGTTACGGAAGGATAGTTTGCCAATTCATTTATAATAATGTTATTAGCAAATGATTTTTTGATATCTCCTTTCGTGTATTTACCACTGAGGTTAGGATGCACACAAATGGCAAGGATATTTTTCATGCTAATTCCATTTTTTCACTATGCTTAAGAAGAAGGAGTTATAAGGGGTATCTCTGATCGCATATTGGGTCGCCAGATTAATAGAGATGCTTTTAGTTATTGCATGAGCATACCTAAGTCGTGCGACTACAGGCTTGTCCCCGTTACCTTTGTATCCTATAAATCCTCCTAGTTGAGTAGAGAGCACTGATTTATTGAATTCCCAATCTACCCCTCCTCCAAAAGAAAATGCATCATTCTGAGGGTTTTTATCTTCATTCGTTTCCCATACATAGAATCCTATCTGTCCATGTGGTCTTATGCTTTTGAGAAGTCCTTCTTTATCAAATGATCGGCCGCATGATAGGTCAAAGTTATACCCACTGCCGTCAGTATATCTTGTGGCTTCGCGATTAGAGCCAGAGGCAGTTTTGATATTTATGGTTAACAATAGATCGAGCTCACTCACAGGTTTGGTCAGTTGAATCCAAGTCCCTAAATGGACATCTCCGAGAGCGTATCCTTTACCATCAAAATCCCTCGCTCGCCTGACATCGCGAGTCGCTGCGGTCATCACATATCGTTCATAGGGGACAACGTAGAGTTGCATACCTATTCTGTTTTTAGTGATAGGTATAAATATCCGTGTAGTAATATTCTGAGCATCATCCCCTTGGCTAAAATGTGTTGCAAGCCCTAGCTCTAACTCTGTGTGGTTAATGATCTCGCCATTTTTTATATCGGGAATGGGAATAGCATTGGGTCCAAAAAATTTTGGAGTATAGGTCAGGTACTCACTCCAGTGCGATCTACCATCCCACTGGACTAGCGTATTCCACCAGCCATAGTCTTGAGCAGCTATTGTATTTATATGAGCACCTAGTGCGACAGTGGTCAGTAAAGCAACTAAATAAGACTTCAAGCGTATAAAATTGTACAGTACATAATATATTTACATCTCATTTGAATTGTGCGAATTATTACTCAAAATTTATCAATTCCATATTAAACTGATTCATCAATTGAGAGTCTAAACATAATTGAATACTAAGTAAAAACTAAATGAAAAAACTCATATTACTTACAATCCTATGTTTTGTTGGATTATATCAGGTGGATGCGCAGCAGCGGGAGGGAAGAAGAGGCGGCCCTGGAGGCAACCGACAGGGCGCTCCCAACATCAATATCGTAGGTAAGCTGATCAACTCTAGTACAGGTCAAGGGCTTGAGTATGCTACGGTTTCTGTCTATAGCAAGCGAGATTCTTCTATTGTGGGAGGGGGGCTTACTGAGCCAGACGGGACTTTCAATGTAGAAGCTAAACCAGGTCCGATGTATGCTCAGATAGATTTCTTAGGTTTTGAGTCATTGGTCATAGACCCTATACCTTTTGATAAGGATAAGATGAAAGCAGGTGAGCGCAAGATAGATCTAGGTAATATCGATATGTTCGAAGGTGGAGTAGCTTTAGAAGAAGTGGAGATACGAGCAGAGAAGAGTGAAACTCAGTTTTCTCTTGACAAGAAAGTATTTAATGTGGGTAAGGATCTTGCGAATCAAGGAGGATCTGCCGAAGACATCTTAGATAATGTACCGTCCGTAACGGTCGATGTAGAGGGGGAAGTAAGTCTGCGAGGAAGTGCTGGCGTAAGGATACTAGTAGATGGTAAGCCATCTGGACTGGCGAGCGCAGGTAATGGGCTCAGATCTATCCCTGCAAATATGATAGAACAAGTAGAGGTGATCACCAATCCTGGAGCCCGCTACGAAGCAGCAGGAACATCAGGAATAATAAATATAATCTTAAAGAAAAATACTGGAAATGGATTCAACGGGTCATTTGATGCTTCTGTGAGTCATCCATTTGGATATGGCGCTGGTGCTAATATCAATTATCGAAAAGGAAAGATAAACTGGTTTGCCAACTATGGTTTTAGGTACAGATCAGGGCCAGGACGAGGGTCTAAGTATCAAGAGAGAACACAGAACGATTCCATCTTTATAGTAGACCAAACAAGTAATCGAGATAGGTCAGGATTTAATAACAGCATAAGGACAGGAATAGACTACCACTTCACGGATAATACAACATTAACGGGGTATCTACAATACAGAAAATCAAATGAGACTAATGAAAATGTGGTAACCTATAATGACTTTTTACAAAATATAAATAATCCAATAAGTATAACGGAGAGAGTAGATGATGAAAAAGAAAATGAAAGTAATCTTGAATATAGTCTTGATTATAGGAATGAGATCGGAGGGGATAGAGATCATTTGTTAAAGGCAACTATACAGTATCGTGACGATATAGAATCTGAAAAATCGATATTCACAGAGACCTTTGATCCTTTGGATGGAGTTCCGTTTAACAATCTTAATCAAAGGTCAAATAATGATGAAGTAAATAAGACGTGGTTGGTTCAGATTGATTATGCAAAACCGCTTGGTAGTAAAGACCAGAAGTACGAGTTAGGAATCAGGGGTTCGTTCAGAAGAATTAATAACGATTATTTAGTAGAAGAAAAAAATGCTCTGGATGTATTTGAATCATTAGCTGGATTGAGTAATGACTTCAATTATGATGAAGATGTATTTGCCGCCTACGCCACGTATGGCAATAAGCATGGTGCCTTCTCTTATCAGGCAGGTCTGCGCGCGGAATACTCCAATGTAAATACCGAGCTGATACAAACAGATGAGAAAAATCCTCGATCATATTTTAATCTGTTCCCTAGTGCTCACCTAAACTATCAGATCAATGAAGCAAATGCCGTACAAATAAGTTATAGTCGAAGAATACGTAGACCGAGGTTCTGGGATCTTAATCCATTTTTTACATTTAGTGATAGAAGAAACTTCTTTAGTGGTAATCCTAATCTAGATCCGGAGTTTTCTGATTCCTATGAGATAGGCAATATTAGATATTGGGATAAGGCTACATTGAGTAGTAGTTTTTTTTATAGACACACTACAGGCAACATCAATAGAATAAAAACACTCAATCCTGATGGAACTACACTGACGGTGCCTCAAAATCTTAGCATACAAGATGATTATGGACTAGATGTGAGTTTAAACTATAGTGCTATCAAATGGTGGAGGCTTGATGGTAATGCTAACTTCTTTAGGTCTCAAACGAGTGGCACTTTTGGGGAGCAAGATTTTACGACTGATAACTTTACTTGGTTTGGTAGGATAACTTCTAGGTTTACCTTTTTTGATTCTGACCTGCAGGCAAGGATGAATTATAGAGGTCCTCGACAGTCTCCACAAGGGACGACAGAGGCAGTTGGGTCTTTTGATATAGGATGGAGTAAAGACTTCCTGAGTAAGAAGATGACCATAACACTGAGCGTACGTGATCTGTTTAACTCCAGAAGAAGGCGAGGCGTTACGGAGTTCGAAGGATTTTATGAGCTAAATGATTTTCAATGGAGACTAAGATCATTTAACCTCGCAGCCAACTATAGGCTTAATCAAAAGAAGAAGAGAGGTGGTCAAAGAGGTGGAGGGGATTATCAAGGAGGGGGAGAAGAATTTTAAAGACTCAAACAAATTATTAGAAAGTCATGATCTCTTAGGCCATGACTTTTTTTTATGTCCAAGTACCCGCATAATCTATTTGCTTATCAGATAGCTGCGAAGTATAGTCATACTTGAGACGTACTATCTGTTTGATGTGCAAGTAATCATGCGCAAGCCAATTAGTCAGGAAAAATATTCCATCTACATGACCAAACTTACCATAGTCATAGCCTTGAGTAAGGTCGGGATTGAGAAGTCTTTTAAGATATTTTATAGACTCATCTCGCTCCTGTATAAATGATGATAGTTTTTCTTCGAAGTTTTGCTCGGTATATTTCCTATCCTTGACCCATGCTACGGGATCAATCGCAGGAGGGCGCTTATGAGGAGTCTCGATCACATTCTTAAATCTTGTTTTGAAATCCTCACACTCTTCATCGTACAGATGACATATTATTTCTAGTAGATTCCATTTGTCTTGAGATTGCTTCCATTGATATTCAGCTTCTGTACTTTGATGAAGCAGTGAGTAGATACTATTTTTATTTTTCTCTAAATGTGTGGTAGCGTAGTCGATAGTCATTCTATCAAAATTATAATAAGAGGAAAGTAAGGGACTAAAACTCCCTTACGAAGTCTGCCTCAGCAGCAATATACCCAAAGGAATTCCAGCTAGGCTTAGCCAGTAGCTTGTCGTACAATGGCTTAGCGGTCAACAAGTCATCATTGTATAGATGCCAATTAGCAATCCCGTAGGCTACGGCATCATTGCTAGGTCCCTCATTTCCTTTTCCATTGAGTTCGTCCATTGATTTTATTCCCTTGTAGAATAGGCAGATATCTTGATAAGCAAAATTCTCAATAATATCCATGTCTTCTTTTATGGTATCTAGATATCGATCGGCTTCTTCTTTTTTATTCATTCGTCTGAGGATCATATATAGCCAGTGAGTAGATGAGACGATGTTGTCATCATTAGAGCCAGTATCCAGGCAATTCTTAAATCCTCTAAAAGCATTAGGCATGTCATTCTTCAGATAGTAAGCTAGTCCTAGATGATACCATATGTTGCCGTGCAAGGTGCTGACAGGTATGTTTTTTTCATTAGGCATTCCATCAGGTTCTACTTCATTTTCTTTACCTTCTATTAGTTGAGCAGCTTTCTCAAAGTCGTCTATCGCAGCATCAAAGTTTCTTATGGAGATATATCTATGCCCTCGATGTCTATATAGCCTCGGATCCTCAGGGAATCTTTCTATACCTTCAGTCAGTAAATTTATTGCTTCATTATAGTGTACTCTATACGCTTCGAATCTTGCATACCAAATTAGGTTATCAACATCTGTAGTGTCTGATAAATAAGCTGATCGATGTTTTTGGTATTGTGCTTCTAGTTTTTGACTCGGAGGGGCTGCGATAAGGTCTTTTCCAAGTAATGAGATTGCAGCGATATTTTTATCGTCTAATTTTTTACTTGGTACTTTAGGATTATCAACTTTGCAAGAGATACTGCAGCAGATAAAGAGAATCAATATTCTTGTTTTCATATACTTATGAAAGTAAGAATTATATAGTTATCTGAAGTTTATTTTTAAGATTGTTTAAGTACTCTATAGTCAAAGGTTTATCGATTAGCTCTAGGACAAGTGGATTCTTGTTTGCTTTTACTTTGTCTATAGGATTCATAGAAGTAGAGAGCATGATCACTGTAGGCATAGGGTAGAGTGCAAGATTCTCAAACTCAGCTAAGAATTCCCATCCAGTCATTTCTGGAAGGTTGATATCCAAGAAAATTATTTCAGGTAATACTTGGACAGCTTCTTTTTCTTGTAATCTAAAATAATCAAGTGCTTCAACTGCAGAGGTAAAATATTTTTGTTCTTCAACTTTGCCAAAATCATCGACTATTATTTCATTATAGAAATTGGTGGCATAATCATCATCAATAAGAATTACCTGTTTAAAATCGTTCATAATATTACTTAGGTAATGTAAAATTGAATGTTGTTCCTTTTCCTAATTCACTTTCTGCCCATATCTCACCTTCATGCAGTTCTAATATTTTTTTACAGTGGGCTAGGCCTATTCCTGTACCAGTAGTATCTTGATTTACGTCTAAGCGCTGGAACATCCCAAATATCCTTTCAAGGTGTACTTCCTTAATACCCATACCATTATCTCTAAGGCTAAATTTCCAATTATCACTTTTTTCAACTGCCGCTATTTCGATGAGGGGGTTCACATCATCCTTACTATATTTAATAGAGTTAGAAACTAGATTTTGGATCAGAGAGATAAATTCAGATTTAAAGACCTTGATCGTAGAAGGTAGCTTGCCTATGATAACTTTAGCGGATGATTGGTTGATCTGGGCACTAAGGTCATCGAGCACATGATCAATTATTAATGAGGGATCTAATACTTCTTTTTGGCCTGCTGTACCTATTACACTATACGCTAGCATATCACTGATCAGGGCGTTAAGCCTCTGAGACGAGTCTAGAATAAAATTGATGTATTTATTAGCATCTTCATCGAGTTGATCTGCCTTTTTACTATGCAGTAGCTCGCTGAAGCTTATGATCGTTCTCAGGGGTTGTTTAAGGTCATGAGAAGCGATGTAAGCAAAATTCTCTAACTGGATATTACTATCAAGATATTTCTGTAGTTCTATATTTTTTTCTTCTATCTCATCTGACTTTTTTATCAGTTCAGAAATATCTCTTGAAGTACCAATAATTCCTTTTATGTCATTTGATTCTCCTCTCAGGGGAGAAGCAGAGATACTGTAATGGACTGTTTTACCATCTATCTTTCTATCGTACTGATGCTCTATGGTGGCTCCATTTAAAACAGAATCTACTTTTTTATTCCAGATTTTTCTTTTCTCGTAGTTCTTATCATTGACTACCCCATAAATGCTCTTCATATCTGTCCCAATTTCTACTTTCTGGCCAATAGTCTTTTGAAAATAATTAACAAAATTTGAATTTATAGCAATTACCTTTCGGTCCATATCTTCTACGATGATCTTATCTGGAGTTCCTTCGATCACTGCATGGAGTAGTTCTCGCTCTTTACTTACTTTTCCGAATGCTTGGACCTGCTCAGTCACATCTTTGATATACAAGATGCCCTTATGATTCTTTTCTTCGGTTTTGTCTATTGATAAGGAGCAATCAAGAATAAGCTCTTGATTTTTATGGTTTAAGAATTCTACTTGGTATTCAGCTCTTCCTTGTTCATATGCTTTGATTATTACTGATGTAAGACTTTCCTTTTTCTTAGTGTTGTATCTTACTAGTGCGTGTGACTCATTAATATCGGAGATATATGATTTGTCTAGAATTCCATAAAACGATACTGCAGCGATATTGCAATCTACTATTTTGCCACTTCTGAGGTCGATGATCAAAATCGGATCTATTACATTTTCAAATAGAGTATGGTATCTATTTTCGGTACTGATCAGTTTTTGCTGTAATGCTAACTCTTCTGTGACATCAAAGAATATGGTTACAAAACCAGTTGCTTCACTGTGCTTGTTTTTGATCACAGAGGCAGTACTATTAATCCATCGGATAGAGCCGTCTTTATGTTTTCCTTTATAAGTTTGTTGAATCTTATGACTCGTATCCGAAATTAATGTTTGTGCTTGACCTATAAGTACTTTATGTTCACTTTCAAAAAAGATATCTAAACCAGATTTTCCTATAAGTTCTTCAGAAGTATATCCTAGTATATTTATTATTAGTGGAGATACATAAGTGTTTATCCCATCAAGATCTGTAATTGAGACAACTCCGTTTAAATTCTCAATAATATGCTGATACTTAGATTTAGTTTTTTCAAGCTCCTTTTCTGTCTGTAGTTTTGCAGTTTGGTCAAGATAAACAGATGCAAACCCCTCAGGATTCCCGTCCGTATCCTTGACCAGAGAGAATGTTCCATTGACCCACAGCTCAGTACCGTCTTTATGAAATGCTTTGTAAGTAGACGTATAGGATTCCCCCTCTCCATTTAGTAATTTGATACTATGCTCTCTTATTTCTTGCTCAGCTTCTTTACAAAATATAAAAAGTCCTTTTTTACCAATTACTTCACTTGATTCATAACCTAGGATAGTTGTATAATTTGGAGAAACATATTCTATGTGACCTTTTAAGTCTACGAGCATAAAAACACCTTGCAGGTTTTCTATTATCTGCTGATATTTTGTTTTTGTTTTTAAAATTTCTTTTTCTAGTAATTTATGGTTTGAGGTATCAATGAATATTGTCTGAATCGCCGTAGGCTTGTCGTGTTCATCCTTCAGCAAGACTCCAGTCCCTTGCACCCAGACAGAGGTTCCATTTTTATGTTTGGACTGTAGTATAGTAGATTTAGCGACAGGCTCACCTTTCAAAAGCTTCCTAGAGTAGTGTTTTATTTTTTCTAATTCGCTAGGCTTAAAGTATTTTTTTGTAGAGGTGCCTAACATTTCTTCGGCCGTATATCCAATTAGGTTTTCTATTTGAGGAGACACATAAATATGAACACCGTTGAGGTCGACGATGGTTATGCCTGCGGAAGTAGATTCTACTATGGATTTGAAGTCTATTTCTGAATCTATATACTTTGTTTTCTTTGATAAATTTTTTGTTACGTCGGTGATCTTGATAAACGCTTCTCCAGTTTTCCTTTCGGTAGGGGTGATATCAAACTCTGCACCATGCTCTGTGCCATCTTTCTGACAAAATATCCCTGATTCAGTAATGGCTTCCCCTCTAATAACTTTTTCTGCATGGACTTTTAGAAACTTACTATGTAAGTCTACTCCTGGATAGAGGTTAGAAAATTGAGGTGTGAGATCACTTCTTCTTAATAAAAGAAATTCCTCACGAGAGTACCCTGTGTATCTTAGTGTAGCTGCATTGACATCCACACATTTTTCAGTAGCGAAATCATACAGTATGATTATGTCTTTAGATTCATAGAATAACTTACGGAATAAGATATTGGAAGTATCCGGAGGAATTATGTTAGTATGAGTTGCAGCAGTATCCATTATTGTATTTAGACACAGTAACTTAATAAGCTACCAGCAAACTATAATCTACAATAGCTATACACACTGTTAAAATCTGTAAAAGAGCTACTTTTTTTGACCTTTTTTGGATTTATCTCAAATAAATAAGCTTGCTTGGGAGACAAAGGAACTTTGAATCTTAGCTCAATGGTCAATTCATAAAATTTAAAAGAAAAGATTCAAATTTTAGTTTGGTTTATATTTTTTATTCGAAATAAAAGTAAGTTTTAGAAAATGCGTTAGGATAAAATGGATAAGCTTCCTTTAAAACATGAATAAATTACCCTGTAGAAGTTAGAATAGTACTATCTTTTCTAATCAAATAATATCTTATGAAAAGACGTAAAGTATTAGGTTCTATGGCAATGAGTGTAGGCGCTCTATCCGTAGGGTCTTGCACAGCAAAACAAGTCATTGAGAATACCTCTGTAGAAGAGAAAGTTATGGATAAGACATTTTATTCTAAAAAAGAAAAACTAAAAGGAAATGTAAATCACTCTGTCTGTAAGTGGTGCTACTCAAAGACTCCACTAGAAGCCTTGGCCGAAGCTTGTCAAGAGATGGGTATAAAATCAATAGAAATACTCAGCGAACCAGAATGGCGACCACTTATCAAAGATCATGGTCTCCAATGTGCAATAGCTAACGGCAGCCCACTTGGGATAGAGAATGGATTCAATGAGCCTAATAATCATGAACAGTTACTCAAGGATCTGACTGATATAATACCTAAAGCGGCTGAGCTAGGAATACCACAAGTGATTACTTTCTCTGGCAGTCGACGAGGAATGGACGATCTCGTGGGTATGGATAACTGTGCAAGGGGACTAGAACCAGTAGTCAAGCTAGCAGAGCAACATGGTATCAACATCGTCATGGAATTGCTTAATAGTAAGGTGGATCATAAAGATTATATGGGTGACCGTACGGATTGGGGAATAGGCCTAGTAGAAAAACTAAACTCGCCAAACTTCAAACTGCTGTATGACATCTATCACATGCAAGTCATGGAAGGAGATGTGATCGCAACTATCAAAAAGCACCATAAGTATATAGGTCACTATCATACAGGAGGAGTACCAGGTAGGAATGAAATTAATGATACACAGGAACTATATTATCCTGCGATCATCAAAGCAATTTTAGAAACTGGATTCAAGGGTTATCTAGCCCAAGAATTTATCCCTACTAGGGCTAATCCTTTGGAGTCATTGCAAGAGGGTATTCACATATGTGATGTCTAGTTTTAATAAAATTAATTAACTGATTATAAAAGAATATTTATGTATTTCAATTCGCAAGGTAGTGATGAAGTAACCTATGATGCTATCGTAGTAGGTTCAGGTATTGCAGGAGGCTGGGCGGCCAAAGAGCTGACCGAGAAAGGATTAAAGACACTGATGCTAGAGAGAGGCAGGGATGTAAAACACATCGAGGATTATCCTACAGCAACGATGGATGATTGGGAGTTTCCTAATAACGATAGATTCACTAAGGAGGTCTTAGATAGAGATTATGAAAAGCAGAGTAGATCTGGTTATACGATCAGACCTTCTACTAAACATTGGTGGCCAAAAGATACGGAGCACCCTTACACAGAGAAAAAACCATTTGATTGGCTCAGAGGGTATCATCTAGGAGGTAGATCCCTACTCTGGGGTAGGCAATCGTATCGATGGAGCGATATAGATTTTGAAGCTAATGCAAAAGATGGGATAGCAGTCGACTGGCCGATAAGATACAAGGATGTAGCTAAGTGGTATGACTATGTAGAGGAGCATGCAGGTATAAGCGGTCGGAAGGAAGGACTGCCACAATTACCTGATGGTAATTTCTTACCCCCGATGGAGTTTAACTGTATCGAGAATCACGTGGCAGAGAGCATCAGTAAGAACTATGATGATCGGATGATGACCATAGGTAGGGTAGCGAATCTTACTCAAGCCCATAAGGGAAGAGGTAAGTGTATGTTTAGGAATAGATGTATCAGAGGATGTCCATATGGCGGCTATTTCAGCACACAGTCTTCTACACTGCCGCCAGCGATGGCTACAGGTAATCTGACTGTAAGGCCGGGTAGTATAGTGACCAATGTGATATATGATGACGCTACTCAAAAAGCAAAGGGTGTTCAGATTCAAGATATGGAGACTGGCGAGACGCATGAGTACTTTGCAAAGGTCGTATTCTTATGCGCATCAGCATTTGGCTCTACTTGGATCATGCAGAATTCTAAGTCGGAGAGATTCCCAGATGGATTTGGAAATGATAGTGGAGAATTAGGTTGCAATGTGATGGATCATCACTTCAGATTAGGAGCACAAGGGACGACGGATATGTTCTCAGATTCCTATTTTAAAGGAAGAAGACCTAACGGTATCTATGTACCAAGATTCCAAAATCTAGATGCTGGTAGTAAAAAGAATTACTTGAGAGGATATGGCTATCAAGGAGGAGGAAGTAGAGAGCGATGGTCCAAGCATATCAAAGAGGCAGACTTCGGTGTAGAGTTCAAGGAGATGGCGACACAGCCAGGACAATGGAGAATGGGCTTGATGGCTTTCGGTGAGTGCTTGCCTTATCATGAGAATAAGATAACGCTGAATGAGTCTCTCAAGGATATACATGGATTACCTACACTTACGATGGATGTAGAATGGAAGGAGAATGAATATGAGATGAGGAAGGATATGATGATACAAGCAGAGGAGATGCTGAATAAAGCGGGCCTTAAAAATGTAAAAACATATGACAGTGGCTGTAACCCAGGTCTGGGAATCCATGAGATGGGTACTGCAAGGATGGGACGAGATCCTAAGACCTCAGTACTGAATGGTAATAACCAAGTACATGCATGTAAGAATGTATACGTGACAGATGGAGCCTGTATGACTTCAGCGTCGTGCGTTAATCCATCGCTTACTTACATGGCACTGACCGCAAGAGCAGCAGAACATGCTGTGAGTGAACTCAATAATAATAATTTGTAATCCTTTTCAACAGATTAAAATGAATAGAAGAGAAATATTAAAGCAAACAAGTTTAGTAGTTGGTGGAGCATTATCGCTAGGTACGATCTCTGCAGTAATGGGAGGTTGTAAGGCAGAGAGCATAGATCTAGGGTGGGTTCCTAAAATACTGTCTACTGATCAAGCTCAGCTGGTGTCGGAGATAGCCGAAAGGATAATACCTAAGACGGATACTCCTGGTGCCAAAGATGCAGGTGTAGCAAGTTTTATCGATAATGCTCTAGACCTAAATATTTTAGGGGAAAAGCGTTCTGCATTGATAACAGGTCTTACTCAATTCAGTAAAATGTCCAAAGATAAATTCAGTAGATCCTTTATAGATATCTCAGATGAGGACAAGGATGCAGTGATCAAAGCAGTTGCGGCAGATGGAGCCGAAGGAGAAAGTGTCAATCCTGTATTTAAGCAATTGAGAGAATTAGTAGTAGCAGGATTCTTCTCATCAGAGGTAGGCGCTAAAGGTACTTTGGCATATGACCCGATTCCAGGAGAGTATAAAGGATGTATCAACTTTAAGGATGTAGGTAAAGCTTACGCGCTTTAATTTATAAAAATTAAAATGATGAAATTCAAAAGGAGAAATTTTATTAAAAACTCTGGTTACTTACTTGCGGGAGGAGCAGTCAGTAGTGCTTTTGTGTCTGCTTGTAGTCCTAAGGCGCTGCCAAAGGCCGAGGAGGAGATGACCAAAGTTGCACCTATGGTAGAGGTGCCTACAGGTCCTCTGCCGGCGTCGATGTATAGTATCTCATTAGCCGAGTGGTCTTTTCACAAAGCGCTATTCGCTAAGGAATTTACTAACCTAGATTTCGCTGCGAAGACGCGAGCATTAGATATTGACGGGATAGAGTATGTCAATCAATTTTTTAAGGATAAGGCAGAGGATACCAATTATCTCAATCAACTAAATCAGCGCGCTGCGGATAACGGAGTCACCCAAGTACTGATCATGGTAGATGGAGAAGGAGGGCTCGGCTCACTCAAGGATAAGGATAGAATGGAAGCGGTAGAGAAACATTACAGATGGGTCAACGCTGCTAAGTATCTGGGATGTCATTCTATACGGGTAAATGCATTCGGCGTAGGTACTCGAGAAGAAGTGGCGGAGGCGGCGGTAGATGGTCTAGGCAAACTATCCGAGTATGCTGCTAAGGAAAATATAAATGTGATCGTAGAGAATCATGGTGGATGGTCTTCTGATGGCAAGTGGCTATCAGGTGTCATGGCACAAGTAGGGATGGATAACTGTGGTACACTGCCAGACTTTGGTAACTTCTGCGTAGAACGAGAGAATGGCAAACCGTGGGGAAGTCCATGTGTCAAAGAGTACGATAGATATCAAGGCGTAAAAGAACTGATGCCATATGCAAAAGCAGTAAGTGCAAAAACAAATGATTTTGATTCCATGGGCAACGAGACTAATACCGACTATGTCAAAATGATGAAGATCGTAAAAGATAATGGTTATGATAGTTTTGTAGGAATAGAATATGAAGGTCAGACGCTGAGTGAAACGGAGGGTATAATAGCTACAAGAGATCTCCTGTTAAAAACAGGATGGGCGCTTCATGAGCAATCAAAAATGTAATATTGATTAATTTAATTGGGTAAGGGCTACATGGCAAACTATGTAGCCTTTTTTTTGTTCTTAATTTATGCGGTTTAATTTTTTTTTACTTTTCGTTTTTTTGATTATAGGTTGTGGTCCATCAAAACCTATTATTGATGCTGATGATGTTTACGCATGGTGCATCGTACCTTTTGATTCCGAAAAAAGAACTCCTCATGAGAGAATTGCGATGCTTAAACTGATTGGGATAAATAGTTATGCCTATGATTGGAGAGAGGAGCATATAGAAGAAATGGAAATAGAGTGGGAGCTTGCCAAAGTAAATGAAATAGATATAAAAGCGGTATGGCTATGGATAGATGCTAATAATGACAGTATCCCGAATCTTAGTAAAGCTAATGAGCAGTTATTTGCTTCGATTGATGAGTTTGATCTTGAAACTCAAATCTGGGTAGGGTTTAATAATAACTATTATGAAGGTCTTAGTGAAGGTGAAGCGGTGGCGAAAGGAGTCGAGATCATAACGCACTTGAGTGAAAGAGCCACGAAATTAAAATGTACGATAGGACTATACAATCATGGTGACTGGTTTGGAGAACCAGAGAACCAGATTAAAATATTAGAAGCAAGTAATCTTGAAAGTAAGGTAGGCTTGATTTATAACTTTCATCATGGTCATCATCAAATTGATGATTTTGAAGCGCTAGTAGATATGATGATGCCAAATCTTTGGTGTGTTAACCTTAATGGCATGAAGAAAGATGATCATAAGATATTACCAATAGGGAAGGGCGATTACGAAAAGACAATGATCGAGATTCTTGATAGTAAGGGATATGATGGCCCATATGGAATCCTCGGACATGTGGACACTGCAGATGTCAAAGAGATTTTGAAAGGAAACCTAAAAGGTTTGCGTGAGATGTTTGCCGAGTAATCCTAGGTTGACTATCTAATTTGCAGCTATAACAATTTCTGGTTTGGTTGATAAAGTTGTATACCTTTCAGGTATTACTTCTGCTAAAATACTCCCCATTAGGATGGTAGTTTTTATTGACGTTATTAGAGAAATATAAACTTACTCATTAGTCGGTTCTTGATTTCGTTAGATGCTTTCTTAAATGCTTTTTTACCATCCTGTAATGGTCCCTCCTCTTACTCCTCCTATATTTTCTCCACCTCCGAATAATTCTGCAAGGAAATGAGCAATGTGCATCTGGAGCTACTTTGACATATGAACGAGTATTGCTTTTAGAATCTCATCCTCGACAACCTTACTATAGAAGTACGGTAATAATTTTTTCGATGGCTTCCATTTCCACCATCCTATTCCTACAAGGATGGAATTGCTTTTTCTTCTTATAACATGATAATTTAAAATACGTCAAAGGATTAAAAGGATAATTATTAACTAATGGTTAATTAAGTTAATAGTTAACTATATTGATAGTTAATTACATTAATTATTTATATTTAAATAGTATTGTTGAAGAAAATAAAAATTCAGCAAGTATTTTTTCAAGAAATTATACAAAATATTAATCAAATGAACAGTATAGCGATGCTTAACAAACTAGCTTTGATGCTAGTGTTTTTCAGTCTGTCCGTTAGCAATTTTGCTCAAAATACTATTACTGGTGTGGTGAAGGGAAATGATGGAGAAAGCGTTATAGGAGTAAATATTCTAGAAAAAGGAAGCCTTAATGGTACAGTTACAGATATTGATGGAAATTATTCTATCAATGTAGGAGATGATGCAACTCTAATTTTTAGCTTCATCGGTTATTCGATTATCGAAGAAACCGTCAATGGTCGTTCTACAATTGATGTTACCTTATCTGATGATGTCCAAGTATTAGAAGAGGTGTTTATATCTGCTACAAGTAAACCTATTCGTAGAATTGAAGGAACAACTGCAATCGAATTAATTTCTGCTAAAGAAATAGAACGGATGAATCCAACTGGCATCGCAGATTTAGTGCGTTATGTCCCAGGTATATTTGTTCAAAATAAATCAGGAAGAACTAGAAACTTTATTTTTTTCAGAGGCTTTCCAGATGGAGGAACTAATGGATTAGTTTATTCTTCTTTAATGATAGATGGGATCAAGACATTCGGTAGTTCTGAAATGGCTCCTGATGCTGGTTTTAGAAATGACTTAAATGTAGGAAGCGTCGAAGTTATAAAAGGAAGTGCAGGTACGCTATATGGTAGAGGTGCAGCTTCTGGAGCTATAAATGTAATCTCAAAAACAGGAGCAGCTACCACTAATGGAAAGGTTAAACTGACAGCTGGGAATAATAATTGGTTTCAGCTAGATGCAAATATAAACGGTGCTCTAAGCAAAGATAAAACCTGGAGATATAATCTCGGAGGATTTTGGTTAACCGATGATGGCTATAGAAATGCTCCATTTGGAGATAAAGGAGGTCAAATACGATTTAATATCGATAAGCTTTTTGATGATAATAAAGGAAGCTTTAGAATCACTGGTGGATTAATTGATTTTGAAGTCAATAATTATTTAGACATTCCTTATGAGATCAATGATCTGACCAAGCCTGCTGGTGACTGGGAAAATACCGATGTAGTTTTACAAGACGGCAATCCTTTTGAAGGCAAATCATGGCCTTTTACATATGGTACTGAGGTAGCAAGTAATGAGTATGATGAATGGTATCCCAAAGGCAATTTTTCTAAAGGTTTTAATTTAGGTGCTGCCATTGATTATGATTTGGGTAATGGAATAAAGTTGTCCAATAAATTGCGATACCAAGATTTGAATAATGGTGTAACATTTGATTTCCCGATTAATAATGTCGGTGGAAGTGGCAATAGTAGTGTCGCTACATTTGGAGACACCCAAACAAGAGTTGTTGTTGGTGGAGGGCGAACAGGAGGAGGAAATGCCACGACAGATTTAATTGATGAATTAAGACTGACAAAATTAATTGAAGGAACTAACAGTACTCACACTCTTTCGATAGGAGCTTATATGAGTTTATTCGAAATTAAAACGTCTGCGGATGCTGCTATTTTCTCAGTCAATACCACTTCCCCAGAGCAAGCAAGGACTACGGTTTTTGGTATACCAAGTGGAACAGACAATGAATTCTTTGCTATTTCATTTAGAAATTCAGAAGCTAAAGAAAACACCTTCTCAGTTTTCGCAGGAGATGAAATGAAGTTTGGTGATCAATTCTCATTGGTCGTGGGAGCACGATATGATGCAATTAAATTAGATCTAATAAACAATCCAGGTATATCTGCCACAGAAATAAACCGTAGCATTGACCATTCAGGATTAAGTGCTTCGATTGGGTTTAACTATTTAATGACCCCACTGACGGCGATATATGGAAATATTGCAAGGACATATCGAGCTCCTGATTATGGCAATTATATTCCATTTGCAAAAAGAGATGATGGAACATTTACCAAGCCCAAAATCACAGAAAATGAAAACATCACTAGTTTTGAATTTGGCTATAGAAAAAGTACAAAAGATTGGAGTTTTGATGGTGGTATATTCTGGACAGACATTGTTAATAGACGTGTTGCCGCTTTCATTAATGCAGTTGCCACACAGGTACCAGCGGGAGACAATCACATCCGCGGAGCAGAAATGAGTTTTATTTATACACCTCAATCAGTCAAAGGATTATTTATCAGAACCAGTATAACAGCTCAAACGACAAACTTGACAGACTTTAGTCAGACTATATCCTATATAAACCCTGCTAATGATACTTTAAGTATTAGTGAAACAATTGACTTTGATGGAAATGAATTGCCTGATGTACCACCATTTATGTGGAATTTATCAGTTGGTTATTCTAACGATAACTTTGGATTTAATGTCAATAATAACTACATCTCTGAAAGGTGGGCCGATCCGTATAATACGTTAAAGTATCCTTCTAGAAGTTTGGTAACTGCAAACCTTTATGTCAATGTGAGCAAAGGACTTCGTGTTACTTTAGCTGCTACCAATTTATTAAATAACAGTAAGATCTCAAGCGCTGTTAGTGTGCGAAATGCAGCTAACCCTACTTTATTTGTCGCGGATAAATTCGGTAATACTGGCAATTATAGACACACGTTTGGTATCCCATTATTGCCTCGAAGACTGTTTGCATCAGTACAATATAGTTTTTAGTTTTTTTCATATTAAAGAAGACCTTTCTATAATTTCATAGAAGGGTCTTTTGTAATTTTATTTTAGTATTCCTCTTGTTGGTGACAACTATATCTAGGAATTACTTTAAAATATAAAAGTGATTTTATGCCAAATCCCCTTCACAAGATAATGCCACAAATATTTAGACACGAAGGAATATGGGAAGGCACTTATAGACATGTTGACACCTCTGGACTAACACTCGATTTGCATAAAAGTAGAGTCGAATGTATTTTCCCAGAGACAGGCGAAGTGGTCTATATCCAACGAAATACCTTTACCTGGGATGATGGACGAACATACGAGGTGGAATTTCCTGGAGTATTAATAGATGAAAAAATCTATTGGGATACACCCACTTTTTCTGGCTTCGGCTGGATGGCAGGGGAAAATATATTTTTACTTGAATTAGATCGCAAAGATGATATCGGTGCACGATTTCATGAAGCGATAGTCATGGGTGAAAATTATGATAAACGGGTCCGAACTTGGCATTGGTTTAAAGATGGCGATTGTTTTAAACGGACACTTTGCGATGAATATAAGCTCAAATAATTACAACTAAATCTTTCACAATTTATAGGTGTAACATCATTAAATACGTTCATCATTGTTTAACAGCCCCTTCATATATAGAATGGATATGCGAAAAAGAGATAGGGCGGATATCAATAGCAAACCAATCATATACAGCAAAAGGAGTTTAGTAACTTAAAGCCAAGGACTTCTTTATTTGCCTCATTGCCAAGATCGAAGGCTTCTTCTTTAAAGCAAGAAACATAAGTCAGTCCAGATAAAATTGTTATTGAGCATTAGGACTTAATAAAGGTCTTAGAGTAGTATCTATATATTTGCCATCTCTAAGCGTAAGCCCATCAGGATTTGTTATTGCCTCGTCACATTCATCCTCCATGATGATCCATCCTTCATAACCAGTATCCACTAGATAATTTGTTATCTCCACCATATCTATATCTCCGTCTCCAGTTGCCGCCCATCGACCATCCGCAAACATGTCTTTGTAATGCACCAGATCAATCAGTTCTCTATACTGTTTTAGGATAGACATAGGGTCCATACCTCCTTTAGCAATATGGCCAATATCTGGGCAGTATCCTACAGCCTCATTATCTAGTCCATTAAGCAGAACTTCATAATCAGATGCGATTCTAAATATTGATCCAGAAGGTGAGTTAGGATGATTAGAACATTTCACTCCTTTGTCGGCAGCTCGTCTGCACAAGTCATTTATGCATTTGATGGCATTAGTTTGCCTAAGCTCTAGGTTGTCTCTATTGTCCTGTGGCATCTGTACAGTCAGTAGGGTAGCTTCTGGAAAATGCTTCATAAAGGATATCCATTTATCTCCCTGCTCATGTTCCTCCGCAGTCTCCTGTGGTGATAACCAATCTTCTACATAACACAGCACAGCAAGTACTAATCCTCTTTCTGCTAGGGCATCTTTCATTTTGAAAGGATCCTCCAAGTGTTGAAGAAAACTAGTCTCTGGTTCGATACCGTCAAATCCAGATTTAGCACAGATATCCATGATGTGCTCTAGCTTACCTTTGTATTGTTCGCCAGGCATTTGCCATGTGTAGCTCTCACAGGCTAATTTTATCTTACTCATAAGTGTTACGTTACTTGCTGGTTAGCTAAGAAAAAATCTGTTGTTACTTTATTAAACCTATCGAGATCTTCCCAGTGGTGTACATGACCGCCCGTGGGAAAACGCTCAATTATAGATCCTTCTATTTTATCATGTAGGATATCTGAGAAAGCTGGTGGCGTAAATATATCCATCATTCCAATCGTAACGAGTGTAGGTACTTTTATTTCATTTAGTCTAGGGACTGAGTTATGATTTATACAAGCGTCTAATTGTCCGTCAAAGCCTGATGCTTTTTGTGGGTCAGTACTTTCTGCAGCTCCTTTTTGTCCATCTACTAGGTCTTCCATATTGTCATCGTAGTACGGAGGTGCAAATATCCATAGCTGTAGTAGCTCCATGAAATCTGCAGGGTCTGCAACTTTTCTAAGTTTCTTCAAGTTTTCATAAACGGTCTTGGCATAGTTATTAAAAACTGGCCAAGTACTGATCAAGCCCAAACTCACAACTCTATTTGGATGGTTTATTGCAAGTGATTGTGCAATGGCGCCTCCCATAGAAATACCTGCAACTTGTGCTCTGTCAATATTTAGATGATCCATGACAGCTATAGCATCATTGGCCATCATCTCTGTATTATATGGGCCTTCTGGAGCATCAGATCTACCCACTCCGCGATTGTCCAAGATGATACATTTGAAATGTTTTTCATACACTACTGCATGCTTCTCCCACACATCTCCATCAGCTCCAAACCCCATTAGCATGACTAGCGGTGTGCCTTCACCTCTTATTTGATAATAGATATTACATCCATTAGAATCAACAAATCCATTCATTGTCTAAGCTATTTGTTTTACAATATTACCGACGAAGTCAATTGCTTTTGGCGCATCACGTTCTGTAGTAGGGCAGAAGCAAAAATCAAAACACCACCAATCGAATTTCTCGAAAATATCTTTAGTGTCTGTTAAGAAAGAAGCGAAATCTATGTGCCCATCTCCAAACGGAGCGTGGATACTAGTTTCGTATCCATGTAGCGTGCCGTCGCAATCTATCAAATGAAAATGCCCAATTAAGCCATCTAGCATTCTAGCATATTCTGTGATTCCACCAGGGAGGTATTCGATGTCATCTCCAGTTTGTCTTGCCCCTATCACAGCACCCATGTAAGCGTGACTAGTATCAAACAGTGCTTTGAAATGACTATGGTTGACGGCCTCTATTATCGCTTTTACTTCTGAAGGCTTGTTTAGCCAGAAGCCTGGTTCGAATTCCCAGACCATCATGATGCCTGCAGCTTTACACATCTCTGCGGCTGCTCTCCACGAATCAGCTAAATGCTCAAATCGTTGCTTATAAACATCTGGTGCCAATTCATCAGGTTCACTGATCGTATCTACTCTTAAGATCTTTATGTCCATATGGTTGCAAAATCTGATGCACTTTTCTACAGCATCTAGGAACAACTTGGTTTCTACTTCTGCAGGTGGCACATCCCTGAAGTCTGGCGCATACCCAGAAATACCCAAACCGAGTTCACTGATCTGTTTTTTTAATTCACCACATTTTTCTGCTGTATCATACACATCAGGATGTGGGTGCGGATGAAACCCATTGATCTCTATTCCATCATATCCCGCCTTAGCTGTGAAGTTTAAAAACTGATCAAAGCTCCAAGGGTTATCCTCAAATGGGCCGAATGAAAAGGCCCAGCTACCGATCGAAAATTTTGGCATCTCCATATTTTATAGATTGTAATTCATAGATTATCAATTTCAAGGGTAACAAAAAATAAGGCATTATTTTTTCGTCTTCCCTAGTTATATTTTTCCCACATTGATTTAATAAAATTATAGCCATCCGTATAGACCTCCTCCATAGTGGGTTGGAAGTTTCTCCACACATTGATATTGGAAGCAAACTCAGCTTTGTTTCTGCTAAAGGCTTCTATAGTCAGCCATCCATCATACCCGTTGAGTGCTAAGTTAGAGAAAATGTGATCCCACGATACCTGTCCACTTCCGGGAGTCCCTCTATCACTTTCAGTTATATGTACATGTCCTATCAGGTCTTTATACTTTTTTATCTGATCACCAGAGTTTTTTTCTTCTATATGGGCATGATGAGAATCAAATATCATTTTCATGTTGGGGTGATCTACACCACGTATGAGCTGAGCGATATCATCCAAAGTATTGTATAAATAGCATTCAAATCTATTGAGTGCTTCAGGTGTAAGTAAGATGCCGACTTCACCAGCATACTCTGCTGCTTTGCGCATCACTTCAGTGCTATATTTTCTTTCATCCTCTGTAGGCGGTTCTCCTGAGAAATAGGCAAAAGCGGAGTGGTAAGGACCGCAAATAACTTCCGCTCCGAGTTCTTTAGCCATATCAATTCGCCACTTCATTTGGTCTACGGCTATTGCTCGCACAGATGCATCAGCACTAGCGGGGTTACCATCTTCGAATATGGAAGTTACACAGGTACAGCCCAAATCTAGCTCTTTTATTTTCTTACCTAGAGCCGTATAATTTTCTATTCCTTCGTCGCCGATAGGGACTTCTACACCATCAAATCCCGTGGCCTTTAATTGGTCTATGATAGGATACAGGTCTTCGTTTATATCTGTTGTCCACAACAATAGATTCATTCCTATTTTCATCGATTAATTTTGTTTAAAATTAAATATAATGAATAGATCTTGTGCTTGCAGTGCATAGATAAAAAATAGACTTAGCATTGATATTAATGTACAATTGCCTTAATAGTTGATAGGATTAAGTATTTTACTATTGTTAATAAATAATTGTACAAATGAAGTTTCTTAGACCATTCCTAGTGCCGTTAGTTGTGCTATTTATATTTAGCTGTAAAACTGATACCAAACCATCAATAGGTGCAAATGAGAAGATGGAAGTAGATGATAGTAATATCTCAGAATGGGTTTCTTATGAGGGTGAAAAAGATATGCCTAAGATCGTATTGGTCTCAGGAGATGAAGAATATAGGTCCGAAGAAGCCTTACCGCAATTAGCAAAAATATTGACTGAGAGACATGGTTTTAATACGCAAGTCCTCTTCGCTCAAGATCCAGCAGCGCCAGGTATTATAAATGCCAATTACCTTCACAATATTCCAGGATTAGAGAGTTTAGCGTCTGCGGACCTCATGATGATTTTTACAAGATTTAGAGCATTGCCCGATGATCAGATGAAACACATCGATAATTATCTAAAATCAGGTAAACCAGTTATAGGTATGCGTACCGCTACTCATGCATTTAATTTTAAGACAGATACTACTTCTTCGTATATGCACTACAGTAATTACTATGAGGGAGATGATGAATGGAAAGGTGGTTTTGGGCGATTAGTCTTAGGAGAAAAGTGGATATCACATCATGGACATCATAAGCACCAAAGCACAGTAGGTCTGCCAGCTGCAGGGGCAGAGTCAAATCCTATATTGAATGGAATTAGCGCTGGTGATGTTTGGGTGCCATCGGATGTTTATGGTATAAGACTTCCATTGCCTGGTGATGCTCAGCCTATCTTGTTAGGTCAAGTGACGAATAGGGCGGGAGAGTATGATGACAATGATGTCCTTTATGGATTGCGACCAACAGATAATGAAGTAGCTAAAGTAAACCCAAAGAGTAAGAATAAAGATATCAATCCGAACGAACCAATGATGCCAATTGCATGGACTAAAAGCTACCAGATCCCTGGAGGTAAAGCGGGTAAAGCATTTGCGACAACAATTGGAGCATCTACAGATATGTTGTCCGAAGGGGTAAGGCGAATGTATGTAAATGCAGTTTATGATTTACTAGGCAGAACTGTACCGGCTAAAGCAGATGTAAATGTAGTAGGTGAGTATAATCCTACCGCTTTTGCATTTACTAAAGATGGTCATTGGGAAGCTAAGAATGTTTCTGTTTCTTCGTTGAAGATGTAGCTAGAAGTAAAATTGAATACGGAGACACAAAGATACTGAGTAATATTTCTCAGTGTCTCAGTGTTTAAAAAGTCAGTGTCTCAGTGTTTAAAAAGTTTTACTTAGATCAATTTTACTTCCATAACTCCTCCCCATTTGATTATCCAGTTCTAGTTTTTTCTTTAATATAATCTTGCATCGTGAGTTTTAAGTACAACATCTATATAGCGGGTGAGGGGACACCACTTGTTTTCCAACATGGATTAACAGCGAACGTAAATCAAATAGGTGGATTGCTAGGTGGTTTAGAAAATGTAGAATTGGCTCTCATGGACTGCCCTGGTCATGGCCTAAGTAGCTTAGAAGATTTCGTTCCATCTTTCGATAACTACGCAGACCAAGTGGTTAGCTTAATGGATTATCTTGGTTTAGAAAGTGCTATAGTAGGAGGGCTTTCTATGGGTTCTGGAATAGCCTTGAATATCTGTTTGCGATTTCCTGAGCGGGTTAAGGCGCTTATATTGCACAGGCCTGCTTGGTTGGATAGAGTTGATCCGCAAAATTTAATGATACTCAAAGAAGCATCTCCATATCTTGGAGCTGTTGACGGAGCTAGTAAATTTAAACTCACAGGTTCTTATTTGAATATTGAAACTGAACTTCCTAGTGCTGCTAAATCTGTAATGGGAATATTCTCAGATACACAACAACCGGGATTACCTACGGTCATAGATAATATGGTTGGTGATAGACCGTTCGATGATGTTGAGCGTCTCAAGGAGATCAAAGTACCATGTTTAATTTTAGGAAATGATGATGATCCGCTTCATCCATACGATATGGCAGAAGTTATTCATCGTAATATAGAAGCATCAGTTCTTAAGAAGATTACTTCTAGGTATATTGATGCAGATTTACACAAAAATCAGGTAAGAGATAATATTTTGAATTTTATAAAGCAACTATTAATATAACAACTATGAAAAGTTCTTGGAATAATAAGGAAGCAAAAAAGTGCGGAAAGAGTTTACTCAACATGAGAGTATATACTTCTAGGCTTTTAGGATTAGAAGAGGATCTCGTAATGCACGGAGGAGGTAATACTTCTGTGAAGATTCGAGAGAAGAATATTTTCGGAGAATACGATGACATTTTATATGTCAAAGGGAGTGGATGGGATTTAGCAACGATAGAACCGCAAGGATTTACACCAGTGAAACTAGATGCGCTACACAAACTTGTGAAGTTAGATGCACTATCTGATATGGATATGGTCAAGTATCAGCGTATGGCTGTTACTGATCCCGCAGCGCCTAATCCTTCAGTGGAGACTATTCTTCATGGAATCATCCCTTATACTTTTGTAGATCACACGCATGCTGATGCAGTAGTAGTGATTACTAACTCTCCAAATGGCAAAGAGCAGATACAAAAGATATATGGTAAGAACATGATGATCATTCCTTATGTGATGCCTGGTTTTATATTGGCTAAGACCATTTATGATATGACACAAGGAGTAGATTGGGATAAACTAGATGGTATGATCTTGCTTAATCATGGTGTCTTCACATTTGATCATGACCCGAAGAAGAGTTATGAGAAGATGATCAAAATTGTAAGCAAAGCCGAAGCATACTTAAAAAAGAAGAAAGCTGTAGAAACCAAGGGTGCAAAGTCTGCGAAAATAGATCCCCTACGATTAGCACAGATTAGAAAGGATGTTTCTAATCTTACAGGAAAGCCAGTATTGTCTAGGTTAGACAACAGACCAGTATCAGTTGGGTTTTCTAATTTGAAAAATGTCAAAAGCATAGGAGGACGAGGTCCGATAACACCAGACCATATTATAAGGACGAAGAGAGTACCTGTATATCTATCACAGAATCATGCTAAGGATCTAGCGGCATTCCAGTCATCTTATAATGGATACTTTAAAAAATACAATCAAGGTGAACAAAAGCTAGATCAAGCACCGAGATGGGGAATCTTACCAGGGTTAGGTACACTAGCATTTGGTCCAAGCGTAAAGCATGTCGGCATCATAGAAGATATAGCAAGGCATACCAAAAGAGCCATCGTGCAATCCGAAAAGTTAGGAGCATGGAAAACGTTGGGACAACGAGATTTGTTTGAGATGGAATACTGGAGTCTAGAACAAGCTAAACTAGCTAAGGCGGGTAAGGCTAAAGCTATGCAAGGTAAGGTCGCGCTTGTGACAGGGTGTGCTAGTGGTATAGGAAAGGCCTGTGTAGAATCATTGGTTAGACAAGGAGCAGTTGTCGCTGCACTGGATATAGACAAGTCTATAACTACCGTGTTTCCTCAAGCTGAAGTGCTAGGTCTAAGATGTGATGTCACAGATATGAAGCAGCTCAAAAGCTGTATCGAAAGAACCATAATGCACTTCGGTGGTATTGATATGCTAGTCATGAATGCAGGTATTTTCCCTAAGAGTGCGAGAATAGTAGATATGAAAGAAGATCTATGGGATAAGAGTATAAGCATAAACTTGACCAGCCACCAGAGGCTTCTGCAACTTTGTGTGCCATATTTAGAGATTGGTTTTGATCCTGCAGTGGTGATCATAGGTTCTAAGAATGTGCCTGCTCCTGGACCTGGTGCGTCCGCATATTCTGTGGCAAAAGCAGGGCTTACACAATTAGGTAGAGTAGCTGCTTTAGAGCTGGGTGATAAGGGGATAAGAGTAAATATTATTCATCCTAATGCGGTGTACGATACAGCGATATGGACTGATGAAATATTGAAAGCCAGAGCAAAGAATTATGGTCTATCTGTAAAAGCGTATAAAACTAATAATGTCTTAAAAACAGAAGTAGCATCTAAAGATGTTGCTGATCTAGCAGTAGCTATGCTTGGAAAAATATTCTCGAAAATTACGGGTGCTCAAATACCTATCGATGGTGGCAATGATAGGGTAATCTAATAAATGTCCACAGATCAGTTCAGTGCGAGTGATTTTATAAAATCCTTTTCTAAGAATTTTGTTTTGAAACCACTTACAAGCTTTAATTCTTCAGCTCTCTTCACATCTTCAGGATTGATAGAGCTAGAGACTAGATAAATTGTTGGCGTATCAAATGAGGATCTTACCTTTTCGAATTCACTTATAAAATCATATCCACTTTTTCTAGGCATATTGATATCTAAGAAAATATAATGAGGCCAGTTCGTTTTTGAACCCGATTCTATCATACATGTTAATTGATTGATAGCCTCATCTACCCCGTAACAGCTTTTTACGTTATTCGGGTCTAACCCTGCATCTTCGATATTAATTTTGTGTATGATGTGAGATGCTTCATTATCATCGATGAGCATGATGTTTAAGTTATCGCTATTCATGCTTTCCAAGATATTTTGTAGCGGAAGATGTATATCCGAGTTTATTGATTTTCCTGTTGGTGAATACCTCATGGGATTTATAATTTAATTCATTGTTGTAGGCCAAGGATAAAAAACTGTCACTATGCTGGTATCCCCCAAAATAAAGCATTGAAATATTGGGTGTTATCCGGCGTGATTTGTTTTGGGTAGTAATAGCTATCCATGATGTTTCGATATGACTATTATCAGTTATTGTAGCTAGGGGCATTACAAATAAATTTATTTTAAAAACTTTCACTTAGTTTCTATAAGGTAGACACAGAAAGGAACAAGCTAATCTAGATACACCTATCTACAATTCGACTACATATTTAACAACACATATTATCTCTTAGAATTTCAATGTTGATTGGGAGATGAATAATTTATAAGTTAGCCTTTATGGTCGCCATGGTGACATACAGATAGAAGACGAAAATATTTTTTGAATGAAAATATTAGAATACGCTAATAATATTTTTGGATGGTAGCTAAACTTAATAGTAGGAGAATCGGTATTTTACAATTAATTGATAATTAAAAAATACTAGGTAGAGCATGATAGTAAAACATACGTCAAGAGAAAAGATCTTAAGTAAATTAAGAAAGAAAAAGGAAGACCGTATTCCAATCTTTATTGCGAGTGCAGGTGGGGGATTAGTAGCTCAGCTGCTAGAGAAAGCAGGAGCCGATTGTATCAATACCTTCTCAGGGGCTAGGCTGCGAGCTAATGGTATGGGGACGATGGCCATGATGTGGCCTATCTTGGACTCTAATAAACAAACCCTAGATTATACGCGAGAGGATATCATGACGGCTATCAGTGGAGATGCGTTCATCTGTGCATGCCTCAATGCTAACGATCCACTGAAGGATATGAGGATGGTCTTAAATCAATGTAAGGAGATGGGTGTTTACTCGGTATCTAATATTGGACCTTCTATAAGCTATGTCGATGCGGATAGTGAAATATACCGCGTATTGACTAAGAGCGGTATTACTCTAGATAATGAAATAGAAATGTTGAAACTTGCTAAAGAAATGGATATGGTTTCTATTGGGCTAGGCTTTAGCATGGAAGATAGCAGAAAGATCGTCGGCGAAGGATTGCCGGATGTGTTTTGCTTTCACTGTGGCACCACTCAAGGAGGATTGAAGGGATATGACTCAGGCGAAAAAATAGAACAAGCAGCAGAGCGAATAGAAGCTGCTAATCAAGAACTTAGAAAACTGCATCCAGAAGTATTAATGATCGCTCATGGCTCAGCACTGGTCAATCCTGATGACTTTCAGTATGTATTAGATAATACCAGTTGTGATGGTATCTGGACAGGCTCCTCCACAGAGAGAATACCTATCGAGAGAGCAGTATATGGCACGGCCAAAGAATTTGCTGATCTTAGATTTCCTAATTCCTAAAATTACTCTATGTCTAAGACAGTAGCACTACTAGTGACTCTTGACACCAAAGATCAAGAGGCAGCATATCTTATACAACAGATAGAAGAGAAAGGTCATAAAGCATTATTGCTAGATATTGGAGTTGTAGGGACTCCGGGGATAGCTGCGTCAATTAGTAGAGCGGAGGTGATAGCCTCAGGAGGCGGAGATCTAGAAGAAATTTTAAAAGAACCTACACGTGAAAGGTCAAATCCATATGTAGTAGGTGGATGTATAAAGATCCTTCTCCAAAAAATAGCTGAGGATGAAGTGCATGCAGTCTTAGGACTCGGAGGTACACAAGGCACTTCGACATGTTGTAATATTATGCAGTCTCTTCCTTATGGGCTCCCTAAGATCATGGTATCCACTATGGCGTCAGGGGATACTTCTGGTTTTGTAGGTATCAAGGATATTACGATGATGTTTTCGGTGAGTGATATACTTAAGCTCAATCCATTTACTAGAAAAATATTAGCTAATGCCGCAGCAGCAGCATGTGGAATGGCTGAAGTAACTACTCAGTTTAAATTTGATAAAAGTGATAAGCCACTTATCGGTATGTCTAATCTTGGGGTACTGACAAACGGGGCGATGGAGGCCATCAAATATATTGAAGAGAAAGGATATGAAGTGATCGTATTCCACGCAGTAGGTTCTGGAGGACAAGCTATGGAGCAGATGATGAAGGAGGGCATCATAGGTGCGGTCTTTGATTATGCTATGGGCGAGATCGCAGATGATTGCTGGGGAGTATTGCGCGCAGGAGGACCTGAGCGGTTAACGGTGGCAGGTAAGTTAGGTTTGCCACAAGTCTTGTGTCCGGGAGGTGCGGAGCATTTAGGTATCCTTACCGCACCGAATGTTTTACCTGATGAATATAAGGACCATAATTATGTATGGCACAGTCCTGTTGTGTTTGTTCCTAGACTTAATAGCGAAGAGATCGTTAGGGTAGCAAAAAGCATTTGTGATCGACTTGCCCATACAAAGGACAAAGCATACTTCATGATTCCGCAGGGTGGAGTAGGCCGATATTCTAAAGTAGGTGGAGTTCTCTACGATAAAGCGTCTGATGATGCCTTCTTTAATTACTTACGAGAGAATTTGAATAAGAATATTGAGATCGTTGACTGTGAGGAATATGCAGAAGATACCTCATTTGTGCATCGTGGGGTTGATCTACTGATATCATTGATAGAAGGAAGAAATTCGTAAGGCCAAACGATATACCTTCTTTGTTGCAAAATGAGAAGGTCGAAGTATCATTATTTTGAGGTAAACTATTCTACTCGGTAAAGTTCAGGAAATACAGAATTAGCCGCAGGTTTTAATTTTTTTCATCAGACTACTGTGCGATCTTGTCTCTAAAACTAAACAGATCTTTGGAGTGGGTAACTTGATAGTTGATGACTCTTAAGAAAAACGCACGGTCATTTCCATTCATAACCACGTGATATTTATAACCATATGATATCCATCACCTTTCTTGGTGCCACGTAGATCGCATTTACTTTCGCTATAGTAATTAGGAAAGAGGATCAGCTATCTTCCCAATAAAAATAGGAACTCCAGTTTCAACATGCCTTAGCACAATAAGAAAAGGTCTATCAAATGTAATAGTCGGTGGTACTGACTCGACACCAAAACCCACTGTAGTCACAGCCGCTCCTTCTGCACCTTTCTCATCTATCTTGAGAAAAGTATCATGAATTACTCTTGTCAAATATATATTTCCTCCTGCATTCCCTACTTTTCCAAATTGCGCGTTGCTTTCCTCAAACGCACGTTTCATACCCATCGCTTTGAGGTCATCACTTAGTTCTCGCTTATACTTTATTTCGAACTTAGGTAAGTATATAAGGAGTCTTCCTTCTTGCATCTGCTCGGTTACAAGCTTTGTATACCTTTCAGAAATTTCTTTATAGGTAATTTCATCTAAGTAATCATTAAGCGAGCTTGGTGTTTGGATAAAAGTCATAGCAAACTTGCCACCAGCGAAAGCTAGGTCAACAGCTTTTAGGTCATCATCGATATAGTGTGAGAGGTTAGCATCTTGATTCATCATAGGCACTGTAGGTCTTCTGCCATCGATAAAATCAAATTTATGATCTCTAGTAGATTCAGCTGCAAATGGTTTCTCCCAGTCACCCAAAAAGTATAAGGCGTTCATCAGAAACATGAATTCTTCGTCTTTTATCTCTTGCAGTACTTTTGGTATCCTTCCTTCTGTATTTTCATTGGCCCATCCGTTTATTGATTCGATATCAAACTTGTCATCATATACTTCTGCAGAATAGTATTTTTCTAGATTTTCTTTGAATTCTGAATCAATAGAAAATAGATCAGGATTGTAAAACGCTGCTTGTGATAAATTCAGAAAGGTATTATCAGTCCCATCATTGGTCATCTTGTCGATAAGGTCTTGGAATAAAATATTGATTCCAGAAGGGTAGAAGTCACCAAGGTCGAGGGTTTCCCTGATCTCAGTCAGCGTCTCGTCTTGAGCACCATTTGCAGTCATATAAAGTGCAGTCTCTATGCTTAACGGAGAAATCAGAATATTGTCCGATTCATCTACACTATTTAATTGCATGAATGTCTTAAATCCGAAATCCATCATTGATTGATAGAGGTCTGTTTCATCCCCTTGCTCTGCTATCGAGGGCTCCTCATCTTTGATAGGGTTTTTAGGATCTGTCAAGTTTTCATCACAAGCGATGAAAAATATACCTACGAGAAAGAAAGCAATAAGTCTTTTCATTATAGATGTGTTTATTATTTAAGACAGACAGATAATATAAACCAGTTGGTGAATTAACTGATTTTAACAATTGATTTATTTTGTATGAGTTTGAAAAATATGCTAATTGAATTTTGAAAGACGCTTAGATACCATGTTGATGGGTAATATTATTGATTCGCCATAACGATTTCCATCACATCATCACCATATTTTTCCAACTTTGCTTTACCTATTCCATCCACTGCTAAGAGGTCGTTTTTGGTATCTGGCTTAAGGGTGGCTATTTGTTTGAGGGTTTTGTCATGCATAATTACGAATGCTGGTACACTCTGGGATTTTGAAGTTTTAGATCTCCATTTTTTGAGCTGATCCAGGAGACCATTGTCCATGTCTGATAGATCAACTTCTCTTTTTGCTATGACTACTTTCTTTTTGTCTTCTGGTGCGATATATTTTGCGAGATCGATTTTATGGTTTTCTTTTAATATTCCCATAGAAAGTGGAGTAGACTTTAGTCTTGAGTAATCTGTAAAATCAATAGACATCAGACCTTGGTTGATCATCTGGGTAATGTAGTGCCTCCAATGTATAAATGGTACGTCTCTCCCTACACCGAATGTTTTGAGCTGATCGTACCCAGCCATTCTGACTTCTTGTTTATTAGACCCTCGCAGTATGTCTATCAGTAAATTGATCCCTACTTTTTGACCTGCTCTGAGAATACCTGACAAGGCCATCTGAGTGTAAGTAGTTCCGTCGAATAGTTTTGGTGGGTCTTGACAGTTATCACAATGTCCACAATGTTCATTTCTAAATTCTCCAAAATAATTAAGTACAAGATTTGTTCTACAGCTCATCGCCGTCGCGAATTGCCACATTCTCTCTAGCTTGGCAGATTGTACTTCCTTAAAAGTCTGATTAGCACCTCCCTCGTCTATGAATTTCTTAAGATTGAGATAGTCTCCCCAACTGTAGAAGAGTAGTGCTTCGGCTGGCTCTCCATCTCTTCCTGCTCGACCTATTTCTTGATAGTAGCCTTCTATATTCTTAGGCATGTTGTAGTGTATGACCCATCGAATATTCGGTTTGTCGATACCCATTCCAAATGCTATGGTCGCACAGACTATCTTGACAGTGTCATTTTGAAAATCATCTTGTACTCTTCTTCGTATCGAAGGGTCGAGACCAGCATGATATGCCTCTGCTTTGTATCCTTTTGCTTTTAAGCTATCAGCAACTTTTTCTGTGCTCTTTCTGCTCAGACAATAAACGATTCCACAATTCTCATCCTGACCATTCAAAAAAGCAATAATCTGTTGTAATCTTTTTTGCCCTGATTTCGAGCTTGTTTTTATATTTTTCCTTTCAAAACTTGAAAGGAATTTCTTACATCCTTCTATTTTTAATTGTGCAATAATGTCTTTCTGAGTGGCAGTGTCTGCTGTTGCAGTTAAAGCAATTAGGGGGACTGTTGGAAACTCTTGTTTGAGCTTAGAGAGACGTACATATTCCGGTCTGAAATCATTACCCCATACGGATACACAGTGAGCTTCATCAATTGCGAACAAGCTTATTTTTTGATCTTTGAGGTACCGTAAGAATCCTTCGGACATTAGCTTTTCCGGAGAAACATATAATAATTTGACTTTGCCTTGAGAGATATCTTGGAAGACTTGATTCGTTTGACCCTGGTCGATATTACTATGTAATGTTGCTGCATAGATGTCTAGCTGTCTTAATGCAGCTACCTGATCATTCATCAATGCGATGAGTGGTGAGACAACTAATGTGAGTCCCTCACCTACAAGGGCAGGAATCTGAAAACATAAAGACTTACCCCCGCCTGTAGGCATGATCACCAAAGCGTCGTTGCCAGATATGACCGTATTGATAACCTTCTCTTGTTCTCCTCGAAAAGAATTATACCCAAATGTTTTTTTAAGAATTTCGTGGATGCTCACTCGCCTAAACTACAAAAAGTAAATATATTAAACTTAGTAGTTCATTACTTCTCAGGTTTTAATGTAGGATAAGATATCCCTAACTGCTTTAAGTAACTATCATGTTTATTCTCATCATAGTAAAACGGCTCTAGCAGGGGTCTAAATTCAGCATCTATTTCCGTATTCAGGTAGATCGCAGGGCTATCGTCTTCTGTGACCATAGGCACATATTCTGTCTTCATCCCTTGCTCTTCCTTAAAGTATTTCCAAGCGTCATCTACGAGCTTAGGATCCATCAAAAAATCAATGAGTGTCATTGCTTCTACTTTTGCTCCAGCGACTACTCCTTTATGTGCGATAGGAGTCGCCATAGCTATAGCATTGGACCAGTGGTGTCCTTGCAAGCCAGGGATATTAGATGGAAACCTTAAGGTAACTGTAGGAAGCTTCCAAGATATATCTCCGATATCATCTGAGCCTCCACTGACAAATCTTTTTAATGGGAGACCGATGGTATCTAGCTTAGTAGGTAGTCCATTATATCTAGAAGTATCGGAATCAACTTCTGTCTGTACCGCTTTGGCTAATATCTGGTCGTTAGCTGACCATTCTGGCAAACCTATTTCCTTGATGTTCTTATACATGGTCTCTGCGATTACTTGATTAAAGTGTCTAGGCCATGCAGAGCCGAGCACTTTTTTACTCATTTTGGTATTCGTCATTAGTGCTGCACCTTCTGCTATTTTGTTAGCTCTGTCGTATACTTCCATTATCTTAGGATAGGTCACATGACGGAAGTAGTACCAGATGGATGCCTTAGAAGGGACGACATTAGGTTGATCGCCACCATTATTGATCACAGAGTGGGAGCGATGTAGTGGGTCTAGATGCTCTCGCTGATATTGCCATCCTATGTTCATGAGCTCTACTGCATCAGCAGCACTTCTACCTCGCCACGGAGATCCAGCTGCGTGAGCCGCTTCGCCTTCGAATTCGTACTCTACAGATATCAGCCCAGTGCCTCTTGCCTGACCATAGGAGACAGACATATTACTACTTACGTGAGTGAATATGGAAATGTCTACATCGTCAAAGTATCCATCCCTAGTGTAGAATGCCTTAGTGCCTACTAGTTCTTCTGCAACCCCAGGCCATAGGATGAGTGTGCCAGATAAACCTTCCCGCTCCATGATCTCCTTGACAGATATAGCTGCTAGTATGTTGAGCGGAGATCCTGAGTTATGTCCTTCTCCGTGGCCAGGGGCACCTTCGACGATAGGGTCGTGATAAGCGACTCCTGGTTTCTGAGAGGCCTTTGGTATGCAATCGAGGTCACTGCCTATGGCTATCACAGGTTTGCCTGATCCCCACTTTGCCCACCACGCTGTAGGTATTCCTGAGATTCCTTCTTCTATAGTGAATCCATTGTCCTTGAGTATTCCTGTGAGATAAGCAGAAGTCTCGCGCTCTTGGAATCCTAGCTCCGCAAAGCTGAATACTTTATCGACCATGACTTGTGCCATCTTGGCTCTATCATCGATTTTTTTTGCTACTTCTTGTTTGAGCCTTTCGGTCTTTGTTAAGTCAGTAGGTATATTCTGGCTAACGCAAGAAGAAGTGCTTAATACAAATATTAAAATTGCTAATAGATAGTCTATCTGGGTTCTCATACTGATATAATTTTTTAAAAGATAGTTATTCTTTGGAATACCCAAGTAATCTATATATCAAAATTCGTCAGCTCAATGGAATGTCCAGTTTGGAGGCAAGATCTTTTTTGAGTTGTGCTGGCGATTCACAGATGATACCATGAATTCCACATTCTTTTGCACCTATGATATTCTTAGCACTGTCATCTATGAATATCGATTCTTCTGCCACTAGATCATATCTACTCAGCATTAATTCATAGATCTCGTGATCAGGTTTTTTCATTTTCTCAACTCCAGATACTAGGATTCCTTCGAATAGATTCAGGAAATCTCCATAGCGTTCTATTGCCACTGGGAAAGTCTCAGATGACCAGTTAGTTAGGGCAAGTATTCTGTATTTATCCAGTCCTATTAGGTGTTTTAGTAGTTCTACTGTTTCTGCTATTGGACCTCCTAGCATCTCTTCCCATCTACCATAGTAGGCTTGTATCTCTGAGGTCCACTTGGGATGCTTCACTAGGAGTTCGGTAGTGGCATCACTGAGGGTACGACCTGCGTCCTGCTGTATATTCCAGTCGTGAGTGGTGATGTTTTCTAAAAACCAATCCATCTCTTTCTCGGTATCGAAAATTTGGCGATAGACATACTTAGGATTCCAGTCGATGAGGACTCCTCCTAGGTCAAAGATTATATTTTTAATATTCAAGGGTCGTAATTTTACCCCAATTTAGCTAAAAGGGATTACTTCTTATTGCCAGCTGTAATTATATAGCAATCTTGGCACTTACCTGGTTTGGTCTGTAGAGAGGTAGTTTTTTCTAGATCTTGTAGTATAAGGATTAAGTTTCCTTGATTTATATCGATTCTTATCTCATCATTTTTATCAACACCCAGTTTTTTGTCGATCTTCAACTGCTTACCATATTTGATATCGAGAAAATTTAAAACATCACCAATTCTAAAGACCGAGCCTTTTAGTTCTTCTTTTTTGATGGCTGGTATTGCTTTCTTGATTGGAGATTTTGGCTTACTGATTTTTATAGCTTTGATTGTTTTAACTTCCGTAGTCGACTTATTTTGATCTACGAATTTGTTTGATTTAAAAGTAAAATCATCGCCAGGTACCATGATAATATTGTTATCCTCTTTTGCTAATTGATAAGCTTTTATAGATCCTGATTTTAGTTTGATATTTACGCCTTCACTTGTTTTGCCTATATAGAATTTAGTGCCGAGGACTTCTATACCAATGCCATCGTATATTACTACAAATTTCTTTTCTGGGTCATGAGTAACATCGAAAACTGCGGAGCCTGTGAGTAAGTTAACTTGACGTATAGAATCTGTTGCTAGGGTAGAGGAGTATTCTAAAGAAGAATTAACCTCTAGTACTACAGTAGAAGCATCAGATAATGTTATAAATTCTGATTCGGCTTGTGTAGTTACTTCTAAGACTTCACTTACTTCTACCAGCTCTGGTTGAGACGGAAGCGTATTTTGATTTTTAATAAAGAAGAATGTGCCAATTAATAAAGCAAGTGAAGCAGCAATGGAGTAGGGGAATAACTTTGATCTACTTGGCTTTTTAACTATGCTTAGTGTAGTGTGGTTTGATTCGTTTTGCTCTTCTTGGGATATGAGTTTGCTGAAGCTATTCCATTCCCCATCTACATCTACTGTTTGATAATCCTTAATCGTTGATGCTGAAGACCAGAGGGATATTATACTTTCGAATTGACGAAGATTAGCCTCATTTTGCTCTAGCCAAGTTTTTACTTGGTCAGCCTCGCTTGTGGAAGCCCTTCCTTCTAGATACCTTAAAATGTCTTGTTCAGTAACCATTTCTTGTCTTTATGACGGCTTATGTGAAGTAAACCCACATTTTATTTATAAAAATTATCATCTCGATTTATATAGGTGCTAAGACTTTTTAAGGCTCTTGCTATATTATCTTCCACTGCACGTTCTGAGATGTTTAGATGTTGTGCTATCTCTTTATAGGTAAGCCCTTCGAATTTATTTAGCTCAAATATTTTTCTATTCTTAGGTTTCAAATGACTCATCCCTTTGATGATGGCCTTCTTTATCATAGCGTCATCAACTATTTTGATATCAATGGCTTGGGATTCTATTCTTTCTATGGCACCTTCACTTAGCTCTACCTCTTTTTTTGATCTTCTTATATGATCGATCATAGTATTTTTAGAAGCTTGGAAGAGATAGTTTTTTGTAGTCGTTTTAACTTCTATTTTCTCTCTGTTCTGCCATACCTTAAAAAATGTGTTTTGGACGATCTCTCTACTGTCTTCCCAGTTATTGATGTATTTGTTTATAAAATTGCATAGAGGCTCAAAGTACTCCTTGAAAATATGCTCAAAATCTGCCTTAGCTTGGAAGGGTTTATTCAAAATAGCGCGTGTGCTACAAATGTAAAAAAATGAAACTATCCTATCATACCATTTGGTGTTGAAACTATCGTATTAGATTTTAAAAAATAATTTGTCTAGGTCAAGGTGAAAAGCACAGACATAGCATTAGTTATGTCGAGTATTTCTGCCGCAGAGATTATAAATTTATTGAAAAATGAGCAACATTCTCAAGACTATGTGGTATTAAAATAAAAAAGCCCATGAATAATTTCACGGGCTTTAATAAATATTTTATGGTCAATGATTACATCATTCCCGGCATGCCTCCGCCTCCATGTGGCATTGACATCGGAGCATCTTCTTTTACATCACTGATTATACATTCTGTAGTCAAGATCATACCTGCAATAGATCCAGCATTTTCTATAGCTACTCTAGTGACCTTAGTTGGATCAATTACTCCAGCTTTCTTAAGGTCTTCGTACTTATCTATTCTAGCGTTGTATCCAACTGATCCTTTCTTCTCTGATACTTCCTTAAGTACTACAGAACCATCTACACCTGAGTTCTCTGCTATTATTCTTAATGGAGCTTCTAGTGCCTTCTTAACGATTTGAATACCCATATCCTGGTCTTCATTCTCGCCTGTAAGTTTTTTCAATGAAGACATTGATCTGATCAATGCTACACCACCACCAGTTACGATACCTTCTTCTACTGCAGCTCTTGTCGCATGTAGTGCATCATCTACTCTATCTTTCTTCTCTTTCATCTCTACTTCAGTAGCTGCACCTACGTATAGCACTGCTACACCACCAGCAAGCTTTGCTAGTCTTTCTTGCAACTTCTCTTTATCATAATCAGAAGTAGTAGTCTCTATTTGCTGCTTTATTTGGTTGATTCTACCAGTGATTGCTTTCTTAGCTCCTTTACCGTTTACAACAGTCGTGTTGTCCTTGTCTATCGTGATTTTCTCTGCTGATCCTAAGTGCTTTAGCTCAGTACTTTTTAGCTCAAATCCTTTCTCTTCTGATACTACAGTACCTCCAGTAAGGATAGCTATATCTTCTAACATTGCTTTTCTTCTGTCTCCAAATCCAGGAGCTTTCACAGCAACAACTTTCAATCCACCTCTTAGTCTGTTTACTACTAATAGTCCAAGCGCCTGACTCTCGATGTCTTCAGCGATAATTAAAAGTGGCTTACCTGCCTGCTGAGCTTGTTCTAGTACAGGGATGATGTCTGCTGTATTAGATATTTTCTTATCATGTATCAGTATCAATGCATCTTCATACTCACACTTCATGTCCTCTGTATTAGTAACAAAGTATGGAGATAAGTATCCTCTGTCAAACTGCATTCCTACTACCTCATCTACATAAGTCTCTGTTCCTCTAGCTTCTTCTACAGTGATGACACCATCCTTAGTTACTCTCTTCATCGCATCAGCGATCAAAGTACCGATCTCATTATCATTATTCGCTGAGATAGCACCTACTTGTTGAATCTTAGCAAAATCGTTTCCGATTACTTCACTCTGCTTCTTTAGATTACCGATAACTGCTTCTACAGCACTATCGATTCCTCTTTTAAGATCCATTGGGTTAGCACCTGCAGCTACATATTTCATTCCTGCAGTCACCATTGCTTGAGCAAGTACTGTTGCAGTAGTCGTTCCGTCACCCGCAAGATCTGCAGTTTTAGAAGCAACTTCCTTTACTAGTTGAGCACCCATATTTTCTACAGGGTCTTCTAGTTCTATTTCTTTAGCAACTGTCACTCCATCCTTAGTTACAGCAGGAGCACCGAAGCTTTTTTGAATTACCACATTTCGTCCCTTAGGGCCTAGTGTGACCTTTACCGCGTTAGCTAGTGCGTCGATTCCAGATTTTAGTTTCGCCCTAGCTTCTGAATCAAAGCTTATATTTTTAGCCATTTTATTAGAATTTTAATTTTTTAGAAAATGAAATTAGAAAGGGGATTAAAGAATGACAAGGATGTCATCTTCTCTCATGATTAAAAAATCATCTCCCTTGTAAGAAAGTTCTTGACCAGCGTATTTGCCGTAAAGCACTTTGTCTCCTTTTTTGACGGTCATCTTGATACCATCTTTACCAGGACCTACTGCGATTACTTTTCCTTGTTGTGGTTTTTCTTTAGCTGTGTCAGGTATGATGATACCTCCGCTTGTTTTGGCGTCCGCCTTGCCTGGCTGGACAACTACTCTGTCATTGATTGGCTTCATAGTTCTATTAAAATTATTAGGATTAAATTAATGAAAAAATATGTTAACAGTAACTTGTATAGCATTTCCTATGCCATACGGGTAATCATGCCATTATTGCTGAATAATGAGAATAATTATACTGATTAGGTGAAATGATTGTCAATATGGCAATACTCTACTGCCAAAACGGAATCTATAATTCTGTAGGTAGAGGTATTCCGCCACCTGCTCCTGCACCGCCATTAACTGCGATCGCTGTAATGATGCAAAGTGCAAACAAAGCAATTGCAAGACCCCATGTTATCTTTTCTATAAGATCTGTAGATTTTGCAGCTCCGAACATTTGGTTTGCTCCTTGACCACCGAACGTAGAATCAACTCCACCTCCTTTAGGGTTTTGGATGAGGACTACTGCCATAAGCAGTATACAAACAAGGGCAATAGTTATGGTAAGGAAAGTAATCATTTGTTACTCTTTAGTTTATCAATTTGAGCCGCAAAATAAGCACTTTTTTGGGGGAATAGCAAGCCCAATTTTTTATACATGCTTCGCGCTTTGCTATAGTGTCCTTGCTTCGCCAGTAGTTTTGCCAATGATTCCGAGACTACTTGATCCTTATTCTTGATGCTAGCCTTGATTTTGTTATCGGTCTTACTTTCAGTTTTAACTGGCTTTTTGGTCTTTGGTTTAGACTTTTTTGTGCTTTTTTCTTCATTACGAAGAGACATAAGCCACTGGGAGAACGAGCTTACCGCTTCTTCTTTATTTGACCGAGGCTTTGATTTCTTGGATTTATTCTTCGGTCGAGTCTTACTTATTGGTTTTTTGAGGGATTCAGCAGTCGCTTTTTTCGTGCTACTGGTTTTTTTTTTAGTGCTGGTCGTAGCTTTTTTCTTTTTTGCTTTTGGTGCTGCTTTCGTCGAATTTGAGTTTGCAGATACTTTTTTGGCTATTGCTTTTTTTCTAGGTACTTTTTTCGATTTAGTGGTAGCTGCTTTTGGCGATTTTGTTTTTGGAGTTACTTCTTTGTTGACTGTTGTTTTTTTAGACTTACTCTTTGATGCTTTTTTGTTTTTAGCAGTTGACTTTATTTTAGTGCTTTTTGCTTTATTTACTGTTTTCTTTTCAGATGCAGCCTTTGCCTTAGCAGCAGTTTTAGAGCCTGCGGTAGTTTTCTTTTTTAATTTGGTAGGTGTTGATACCGTTCTTACTTTCTTAACACTAGGTTTCTTTGCTTTTGATTTCGAGGTTTTTATTGGCACAGTCTTTTTGCTAGCTGCTTTTTTTGCTGGTTTTATCTTTCCTCCTTCGATCTTATCCTGTAGTTTTTTTAATTGACCCCATTTGTCAGCTCCAGCAAGTGTTGCTTGTTTTGGCCAGGTGGATGGGTTATGGCTCTTGTACCTTGGCCCTCCTTTTGAGAGCGCTTTGCTAAGCTTGTTTTCGCTAGATGCAGCCAATTGCTTATACGTTCTGATATTAGAGGCGTATAGCAACTTTTCTATCTTCGGGCCTATCCCTTCTATTTTTTTGAGATCATCGTATTTTAGATTTGATGTTTTCTTCTTATTCGTTTCCTTTTTATTAGACGATTTGACATCCGATTTGTTGGAAGTGTTTTTTCCTTTTGCCTTTGATTTGTTTTTTACTTTTTTAGTTAAGGCTTTAGCGTTTTCTTTTTGATCCTTAGTCTTGACCTTGTCGGAGGTAGTACTCTTATCCTTTGCTGGAGTTTTACTATCAGTCCTGTCTTCGATAGCATACTTTTTAACCTTCTTTTTCTTCTTCGAAGAGGAGACTACTCCAGCTGCTATGGCTGTGCCACCGGCAATTGCAGCTATCTTAGGAGCTTTACTTTCATCCTTTGAGCTAGTAGGTAATTTCTCTTGTTTACCGTTAGCTAGCTGCTGATACATGTATGATCTGTCAGTGCTATATGCGCTGGCTAACTGTAAGCTATCCTTGTCAGGGTTGTTACTGATCTGTTGTTGTTTCTTAGCAATTAGAAACTTTAGATTTTGTACATATGGATACTCATCTTGCCAGTTTTGTAGCTCTTCGACAGTGATTTCTTCTAGTCTAGATAGATTGTCCAAGTAATATGATAGATGCTTACGTGCCATATGAACAAATATAATGATTGTTGCCTACCAATTGGTAAAAGCTTGATTGAAAACGTCTTCTGTGAGTTGCTCAAATATTTTATCTATGAACTCATCTTGATTGGCTGTAAGGTCCTGATCATTTGTAAAATCCTCGAACCAACTGAATGTTTTGGTCCAGTCCTCTTCCTCATTTAGCGTATTGGTAAAATTCACACTTATCGATATGTTCAACCTATTAAATGCCGTCTCATTACCAGCCGTAGGGGCCATAGATCTTACACTGTAGGAGGAGATTGCTCCATCAAACTCTATATGTGGAGAATCCTCCGTGAACTTTAACCTTGACCCATTCCTTATCTTATCCTTGAGTGATTCTGAGAATAGTTGTGCTATACCTGCAGGTGCATTCCCTGCTCGATCCTCAAACGTTGATATATAGTAAGTATCAACTTCAGGAGGAATACTGATTCCCTTGAAGCTGTAGCAAGCTTGAAGACTGATGACCAAAATGATTATGAAAACCGTACTAATCCTGCAGTTCATACTGCTTTATTTTTCTATATAACGTTCGTTCAGATATTCCTAGCTCCTTGGCAGCATCTCTTCTTCTTCCGCGATACTTTTTGAGTGCTTTTGCTATGAGATCTTTTTCTGCACTTTCTATGGATAGGCTTTCTTCTACGATCTCTGTTCGCTGATAGGATTCTTTCTCCGCCTGACTTATGATGATCGGTGCATTATCTCTGCTTTGGTGGGGTGGATATTCATCAATATCTCTATTGTTATATCGCTCATTTTCAAAATTAGATACGTAATTACTTGATGGCACTTCAGTCTTCATCGGTCTTAGTCGATTGAGGTCTGGTACGCTGAGGTCATTGTTTTTTATGAGTTCGAATACGAGTGATTTTAAATCATTGAGATCACCTTTCATATCAAAAAGCAATTTGTAAAGTATCTCGCGCTCTTGCATGAAATCTGCAGACCCTTCCTCCTTCTTCGCCAGGCTTGGCAAGTTTCGTTCTGTGATGTTAGGGACTAGATCTCTGAGTATAGCTGCAGTGATCAGTTTTTCTTCTGATAAAATAGATAGTTGCTCTACAATATTTTTAAGTTCTCTAATATTCCCCTGCCATCGATAATTGGTAAATAATTCTCTTGCCTCAGAATCTAGCTGTATGCTATCTGTTTTATACTTATCTCCAAAATCAGTAGCGAATTTTCTAAAAAGCATATAGATGTCTTCTCGTCGCTGCTGCAAAGATGGTACTCTGATAGGCACAGTATTAAGTCTATAATAGAGGTCTTCTCTAAATTTGCCTGCTCTGATCCTGCTTTCTAGATCAATATTGGTAGCCGCAACGATCCTGACATCAGATTTGTTGACTGTAGAAGAACCTACCTTGATATATTCTCCTGATTCTAATATCCTGAGCAAATAGGATTGTGTATCTAGTGGCATCTCACCGATCTCGTCTAGGAAAATAGTACCACCATCCGCAGTTTCAAAATATCCTTTTCGTTCATTAGAAGCACCAGTAAACGCTCCCTTCTCATGTCCGAATAATTCTGAGTTGATCGTACCTTCCGGAATTGCTCCGCAGTTGATTGCGATGAATTTATTATGCTTCCTGGCGCTCAGCTGATGTATGATCTTAGAGAAGACTTCTTTCCCTACTCCGCTCTCACCTTGTATCAGTACGGTCAGTTCCGTATTAGCTACACGAGTGGCCGAGCTGAGGGCTCTTTCTAGTTTTTCAGATTTCCCTATTATCCCGAATCGTTGTTTTATGGCTTGTAAGTTCATTTAATTTACTATTCTACCTTTTAATGTGGCACTAGTAACATCAGTGACCAATACTTCAACATAATCCCCCGGCACGAGGTTTTCTTGTTTGGGGAATATGATCACTTTGTTCTGTGAGTTCTTGCCTTTAAAGTCAAGTTCTGATTTTTTAGAATCACCCTCGATCAGCACTTCGAATGTCTTTCCGATATCCGCTACGTTATGTTCATAGCATACTTCTCTTTGTAAGGCTACTATTTCTGCTAGTCTTCTTTTCTTAACATCATAAGGTATATCATCTTCGTACTTTTTCGCCGCTTGAGTACCCGGTCGCTCTGAGTAGTAATACATGTAGGAGATGCTGAATTTTGCCCATTGGATAAGGTCCAGGGTGTCTTGATGCTCGTCTTCTGTCTCCGTGCAGAATCCAGTAATGATATCCGAGGAGAAAGCACAATCTGGCAGAATACGCCTGATGGCCTTTACCCTTTCTTCATACCATGGTCGGTCATAGGTGCGGTTCATTAGCTTAAGGATACGACTGTTACCAGACTGGGCTGGCAAGTGTATATAGTTACAGATGTTGTGATGCTTTGCGATCATATGTAGGACTTCATCCGTTATGTCTTTAGGATGAGAGGTCATGAATCTGACTCGTAGTGAAGGGGCTACCAATGCCACCGCCTCAAGTAAGTCTGTGAAAGAGACTTGCGCTTGTGTGT
>ENA-ORXT01000417-ORXT01000417.1-marine-metagenome-genome-assembly--contig:-NODE-417-length-68152-cov-13.017657_pt1 | contig 68152 bp, 18 predicted proteins | sample MGYA00237868_ERZ511482 | MGnify/ENA metagenome assembly ERZ511482 | reverse complement strand
ATGCTTCTGCAAGCCCTGTATCAGAATCTACATCATCAGATGCACCATCTGCACATGTACCGTCAGCTTCTCCAGTACTGAAATTAAAGCCTACGTATGGATCGCCTGTTACTTCTCCTACTGCATTTGGAATATCGAAGACCGCTGTATAATTAGATGTTGCATCTAAGACACACTCGCCCATTAAAGACATACCACCGAAACTCCACGTACCATCTGCACCTGTTGTGGCTGTTCCTACAGCTGATCCAAATGGATCTCCTGTTATAGGATCACATTCGAATATCGTCACCGTTGCACCTTCGACCATCGTTATTTCTGCAGCATCTTGACAGCCATTATTATTTTCATCCACAAATACTTCTCCTCCTATGCTTTCGCATGGTGGTGTAATACCTGCATCGATATGTTCGTCATCGTCATCATCAGTCGCATCATCATCATTTGGATCAAAGCAGTTTTCTGAATCGCCAGTTCCTGCATTGGCATCATCATCTTGTCCATCCAAACATGTTGCATCCGCCGTGCCTGTCGTGAAATCATAACCCAAGAATGGATCACCCATCAGATCACCAGCATCTGTTGGCGCATCAAAGTTGACACTATAGGTGGCTGTTGCATCCAACACACATTCCCCTGTCTCTGACATGCCTCCAAATATCCAACTACCATCTGCAGCTGTAGTCACCATTCCTACCGCTGGTAGAATCGGATCTCCAGTCACTGGATCACACTCATAAATCGTCACCACTGTTCCCGGTACCATCGTTGTCTCTGATGGATCTTGACAACCATTATTATTTAAATCAACATAGACTTCTCCACCGATCGTCTCGCATGGTGGTGTTATACCTGCATCTATATGCTCGTCATCATCATCATCACCTGCGTCTTCGTCATCTGGATTGTAACATGTCTCTGTATTTCCATCATTTGGATTTACATCATCATCTTCTCCATCTGCACAAGTCATTGGTGCTGTACCTGCGCTAAAGTCATAATCCAAGAATGGATCATTTGGTAAATCTCCGGCATCCGTTGGAATGTCAAAGTTTACTGTATAGGTCTCAGTTGGATCTAATAAACAATCTCCAGTCGCTGGATCGGCTCCTCCAAAACTCCATGATCCATCTGCACCTGTCGTCACCTGACCTATTGCTGTTCCTGCACGATCTCCAGTTACTGGATCACATGCAAAGACTGTCACTACAGCACCTGGTACCATTGTCGTCTCACCTGCATCCTGGCAGCCATTATTATTTATATCTACGAATACTTCTCCTCCTATCGTCTCACAAGGACTTATACCTGCATCGATATCGTTATCATCGTCACCATCTGTGGCATCATCATCATTAGGATCGTAACATGCTTCTGCAAGCCCTGTATCAGAATCTACATCATCAGATGCACCATCTGCACATGTACCGTCAGCTTCTCCAGTAGATAGATTAAATCCAACATATGGATCGCCTGCTATATCACCTGCTGCATTAGGTATATCGAATTGTGCTACGTAAGTCATATTAGGGTCGAGAATACATGCTCCCGTTGCTGGATCTATACCACCGAACGTCCATGATCCGTCACTCCCTGTGAGTACAGTACCGATTACATTGTCAGGATCGCCAGTCACAGGATCACAATTCCAGATAGTCACCTCTGCGCCTTCTACACCAGTCGTCTCATCTGCATCTTGGCAACCGTTATTATTGGCATCTACGAATACGACTCCACCTATACTCTCACATGGTGGTGTGATACCTGCATCTATATGATTATCATCATCGTCATCTGTCGCATCATCATCTGATGGATCAAAGCAACTTTCTGCTATTCCTGTATTAGAATCTACATCATCAGCCTCTCCTGCTGGACATGCTGAATTAGCAGTACCCGTAGAGAAGTCATATCCTACATATGGATCACCTAATAGGTCACCAGCGTCAGTAGGAATATCAAAGCTCGCAGTGTAGGTCTGTGTATGATCTAATAGACACGCTCCAGTGTCTGGATCCGTACCACCAAATGTCCACGATCCGTCAGTACCTGTAGTCACCGTACCGACTACCATAGATGGTAGTCCAGTAGCTGGATCGCATACCCATATGGATACTTCTACGCCTTCTACCATCGTCATCTCTGAGGCATCCTGACAACCGTTGTTATTATCATCTACAAATACTTCTCCTCCTATGGTCTCACATGGAGGTGTTATACCTGCATCTATATTTTCGTCATCAGCACCGTCACCGCCATCTGTATCGGTAGGATTGTAACAGTCTTCAGCAATGCCTGTACCTGCATCTACATCGTCAGCTTCTCCAGCTGGACAAGTTCCGTCAGCGGTACCTGTTGTCAGATTATATCCGACGAATGGATCACCTGGTAAGTCATCTGGCGATGTCGGCATATCGAAGCTCACTGTGTAAGTTAATGTAGGATCTAAGAGACATACTCCTGTTGCTGGATCAGATCCACCGAAAATCCAAGAACCGTCAGTTCCAGTTGTGGCCGTACCGACTACCGAAGCAGGGGCTCCTGTAACTGGGTCACATACCCATATCGTAACTTCTGCTCCTGGCACCATCATCGTCTCTGCTACATCCTGACATCCACTATTGTTTGTATCTACGTATACCTCTCCTCCTATAGTCTCACATTCATTAAATTCTATCTGTGCTGGATCATAATCATCGCTGTCTGCTGGATCATCTTCATCTCCTGGCATATTAGGATTATCATCATCATAATTATCATTAGTTCCCGTCTCAGGCGGTGTGCCTGCATCATCATCTGGTGTACTGTCTTCATCTGGTGCAGGATCTGTCATCGGATCGTTGTCATCATCATATCCGCTGATCTCTGCATTGTTAATTATAGGACCTGATGCACAAGTCGGAGATATGATGAATGATATCGTTCTTGTCTGCTGCCCATTAGCTGGTATAAATGCAATAGGACTTACTATCTCTGCTACACCATTGGCCATACCTGTAGGTGCAGTGGTCTGATTCCAATCTGGATCAGCTAATACCAGACAATCAGGAAAGTAATCCTTGACCGTCACATTAAACATGTCAATGTCAGGACTCTGGTTATATACTGTAATATCATACGTTACCGTAGAGCCATTAGAATATGGTCCAGGTGTACTTGGATTGACAGTCTTCGTTAATGCTAAATCCACACATGGTAGGATTTCAAATCTATTGCTTAATGTATTACATACATCTCCATTATTAGAACATTCTACATAGTATGTTCCTAATGCAGACGGTGTAAATGTACTGGTAGCACTGGCCACAATAAATGCAGAACCATCAGCAGCCAATTGATACCAAGTATAGTTGTCCTTACCTGCGCCTGCATCAAATTCTGTAGCAGAACAAATAAAACTGTCATCAAAAATATCATTGATTACTGGATCTTCTACTACCACAGGATACAATGCTGTGAATACACATTCTTCTCCCGCAGGAGATGTGAATGTCAACTCTACATTGTATGTAATATCGCTTTCTACGTTACAAGCCTCAGGGTTAAGTGATGTAGGATCATCCAAATATAGCGAAGGTGTCCAAAGTACAGAAACTGAATTTTCGAACTCTGAAGGTATATTTAAATCTAAATCTTCACATGCATTACTACATAAGAGTACTTCGTCAAAAGGACCAAACATAAAGTCCGATAGACTATATAGATCCACATCATAAGTTGTCGGATCACAAGTACCTATCTGACTTGTCACAGAAAGTACCACAGGATTATCTATCCCAAATCCCATAGCTAATTCTACACAAAGGCTATCTCCACCTGCTGTCTCTGTAAGAGTAGCTCCTTCTGATGGTGCTACACTGAATGTCCAGTCCGAACAATTAGATATACAGAAAGGTGTCCCTGGGCATACCGTAAACTCATCTCCCATAGCAGATACTGGCGCTGGTGGGATCTCTGTCCAATTAAATACCTGCTCATCACACACACATTCCGTGTTTTGCATCACCTTAAATAGAAGTGGACATGCCTGATCTTGAGGTAAGGTAAGGCAACCTATAAGGGTATCCATCTCTCCTGATGCTACTGATACGAAGGTGGATGCAGATGCTAATAAAGGATCAAAACTATCTAATGATCCATTCTCATCTAAATCTCTATATATCTCTACATCTACATTGTTAGAATATAATGGTCCTCCTACATTGTCTAAGATTACTTCATAACAAACATCTATTGTACCATCTCCGTTAGAACATTTAGATACCAATGATTGTCCTGCAACACCTAATGGTGGTAAGAATTCTATAGGGACAAACGGATTAACACTTTCTAATACTTCTACTGTACATTCTGTGCCTTGTGCCATACAACTCACGTCCATGACCGTGCTTGATACATCTATGGCTAATAAATTCTCACCACATTCTATATCTACAGGTACTTCAAAATCAAACTGCACTTGGAATAATTCACTAGGAGCTATGCCGTCTGGTACATCAAAGCATACATGCACTATATCTCCATTAAACTCTTCTGTAATCGTAGGTGAATGAGAAGATGGCTGTATCCAAGAAAAACTTCCTGGCATATAATTAAATTCATTGACGTCTAAGTCAATGCAAACCATACTCATATCTGTCTCCCCAAATGGACTTACATTTAAATAATTAAGTGTAAGTGTAGACTCTTGACCACAGAATGCTGTTAATGGGTCAGCAAATATGAAAAACTGTGGAAAATCTAATGGGTTAGCGCCTTCTATTACCAGTGGTGCCGATTCTGCAAACATTGATAATACAAACTGCTCACATGGGTCAGAAGCAAAACTCTGGAAATATAAATTACTTCCCGATGTATACATATCACATTCTGTCGTTATCTCAAACTTGAAATCCACGAAATTACTGTCCAAACTGGCATCAATACCTGGTAAGCCATTCGCATCCACAAAGGCATTCCAAAAATCAGTATCATAACCGAAATTCGTACCATATACATTATCTTCTGATGAATCAGCAGGTGGATCTGGTAAGGACACCACATTACCACTCCCTGGTGGGTATTCTACAGTCCATGAGCCCATTACAAATTCTACGCCCATAGGAAACCACCAGTCTGTTACGACATCTAATAATATTGTAGGTTTTACATTCTTTATTCTGACGCCAAGTGGGATATTCTCACATAGGCCATATTCACCTGTAGGCGGCATATTCCATTCCGCTTGTATATTCGCTTCTTCTTTGATATACTGAAAACAACATTCTGTAGCATCACAAGCACCACCTAACGATAGGAAGGCTGCTTTTTCTGGATCTATACAACCACTCGTAGTTTTAGCACAAACTCGTGTATCCACATCTAAATCTATAGGACAGAATAGTAATTCTGTTTTTATCTCTAAGTCAAAACAAGTTCCTGGAGCCATATCAGGTAATGCTACAAAGTAGCTTTTCTGAGTAGCTGTAGATGGGCCGTCACCTGCGGTTAGTGGCACGCCATCGATACATGCACCGATGAACTCAACAGATAATGGTACTGATATCGTTGTAACCACATTCTCATGTGTGGCAGCACCTGAGGTTCCAGCACATATCTCATATATGCTAGACTCATTAATATCCGCAAGGTCAGCTATTAATACATTAGCAAACGAACATGTCAATGGTGGATAGTCCTGACTCTTATCAGTAAACTCATCTGGAGTAGCTGCCAGCGATCCTGTTTGTCTTGAAGGATTAAGGGATCCTGGACTACAATCTGGATGGTGATTGACAGAAGTAGCAAAATATCTACAACCATCATCACAACCTGTATTAAATGTTCCACAACCTACACCATATGGGTTAACTGGAAATAGTGCACCAGAAGTACCAGCCCTGCATCCTGCGGAACCATAAGGTCCCCTAGGGAATGAACCGATATAAGGTTCTGCAAACTGATAGTCCAATATAAAGTCACCAGAAGACACCTCTTCTGGGCAAAGTGCACTTAAACTATACTCTAAACTATAAGGGCACGTTTCCTCTGCTCCCCCAATAGGGATATGAGGAAATGGATTGCCTGGTATATGTACAAGCTCATATACCCAACACATATTTTCGTATGTTGATGGATTATTAACATTAGTGGAATTTATGCTTATGCATTGGCCACCCGACCCAGGACCTTGATAATAAGGAGTTAGTGACTGCGCTGCGACATAATCATCATCTACTAATTTTACTGAAGCGGGTGTAGTCCCATCACTTCCTGCGCTGTTAGCTACACAACACTCCTCTCCCGTACTAGGATCTGTAATACATTGTATATTACTTGCAGCATCTACATTTCCTTGAGGAAATGCAAAAGATGTCCCATCTGGATTATTTATAGTTACGTCTCCATCATATACCATATTATTAGGAAACTTGATCTCTAGGTATTCCGTCGCCATATACGGTCTATATTCATTCTCGTACCAAGGTGTACCTTCAGTAAAATCATCAGGCAATGGATTTTCTAGATTAAATTCATAAGAAACATCTATGTCGCAATCATTAACACATACATTAGGTGTAATGGATACTGGACCTGGAAGGTGAGTCTCAAAAAAGCTTGGGGTATTACATGAAGCGAAACCTCCATCAGCCGTACAATTAGGAGTATTCATTGCTGCAGCTACAAATGGCAAAATTTCATTTGTTGTTGTTGCAGTCCCTGGATTACCTGGCAATTGATTCAATGCTGCCAGAGGATTATGTCTAAATACCGTCTTGTATTCCAGATAAATTATATCCCCTTCTTCAAATTGTCGTTCATCTAGAAATTCTTGATAGCAATTATTATCTGCATTGGGAGTCGAACAGCCGTTATCACCAAAATTGATAGAAAAGTTCATTTCATCAGTTCTGGTAATGAAATTGCCTACTGCTACATGAAAATAGTTTACATTACCAGCTGCGGGATAATTAGGATTCTCATCATCGTCATTCGGGCAATCGTAATAATTAAAATTGCCTGATGCAACGCCTCTTACCCCGTAGTTAGACATCCTAATGTGAGGAAAGTTAGGATTATCTTGATTAGCTTGAGTATAGGCTTGATGACAGGTAGGTACCCCGATCTCAGTGGTTGTTCCTGCAGATATATCCTCATGATGCCATCCCATGAAGTAAGTATTCTGAGGATCATGCACTAGATCTTCTGCCTGACCGGAATGTCTCACAACAAATGACCAAGTACGATCATACCCTAATGCCAGAGGCAAATTAGTGATCTGATATGCTATTCTGGCAAACATTGTATCTCCTGGTATGTACCTGTTTCTGTCTATAACTGGGACATCATCAATGGTCAGCTTCTGGGTCATGGCTTTATCTGCATAACCATAGTTACACCGATAGGTTGTATCCACCCAAGTCGTCCAAGCACATCCCACACAGATACAATCATTTCCCCATATTACTTTTGTAAGGGCCGATTCGCAGGCTCTGTTAATATTGCAGACAGGATCACAATCCAAGCATTCCTCTACTACCTTATATACAAAATCAAAATAAGTAGTAGGGGAACAATTCCCAAGGAATTCCATGTTGAAAAAGTAATCATGAGTCGATGCAGTAGGATCTCCTACCGGAATCTCTATATATATTCCTATCGTATCTAAATTACCATTGACCGCATTGATCTCGGTCTGATACATCCAAGTCGTCGTATTTACTGGTGTAGCTGCTCCACCATCAAAAGCATAGGTTGCAGACATGTCCTCATATCTTACATATTGCCAATGATCACCAGTCACATATACTTGTAATGATAAATCGCCAATATTCTGACATGGGTTTATATTTTTTGCACCTGTCTCATAAGAGAACATGTATCCGTTTAATGTCGGCCGCCATTCAAGGCAGGTTGCCTGCATATCCTCAGTCACAAAAGCGTTGTCACCGTTCATAAAAGTTGAATTCGTACTTGAACTCATGGTTCCATAATCGTAACATATTGGATCTGCTAATGCTACAAATTCTTGAAATGCTTGACCGCAATTTCGTTTTCCACTCACTTCAACGTTTTCTATCGAACAAGTTATTGGAGAACAAGATTGCATCGCATCGGAACAACCAAATGATAAGATCGTTTGAATTACTAAATCAGTTCCTCCTGGTAAATCATTAAATAATCCATCTCCATCTTCATCTGTCAATCCTAAGTTAGCATTCGTATTCTGATCTAAATTTAATTCTAAGGTCGCTCCATTTACCGAGTATACTGATGAAGAGAGCATTGTCCCTCCAATTGAAACATCTTCGAGTGTAGCACCATTTGTCAAGCAAGCATTATACTTAACAACGACATCCTTCCATAATCCATTCACTGGATCAGTGTTAGCACTATTTATTGTAAACTCATAAATGAGATTATCGCCACAGATACCACCTTGCTGGATTACATTACCTGTGACCACTGCATCAGCCATGAAATCCGGCTGAAAAACGATGGCTGCTTCTTTACTGCTTTCGTCACCACAGACCTCATCATAACAACCGTAGTAGGCTTTATATTCATAAACCAAGGTAGAATCCAAGCAACCTTCTATGGCCGTACAAAATTCTACGATCAATTCTTCGTCAGTATCAAAATGCATGTCGCCATTGCCTGGTGCATTACCTGGAAATGAATTACCTGTTATATCTATACTCGTCGTCAAAGTCGCTGCATCATAGCTAAAAGCTGTGGTGGGCATACCATTGACTGATATAGTGGTACTCGCTGCATCGAGTGCATCCAGATCTAAACCACAGATGTCTAGCTTAAAACTATCCAGTGAAGTAGATATTCCATCCTGCGATATACGTATCTGCTGACACATCTGATCTCCAGTCAAGCTGAAAGTCATGATATCTGGTGTAATACTTCTTATATTAAGTACTGGAATTTTGATATCTGAGTTGTAGGTGCCAATTTCTGGAAATACTTCCGTACAGACAGCAGGCGAACCACTATCATTATTATATAGATATTCTATTTCTACATCAAAATTAAAATCATTCAATGAAGTCAAATCAATTTCGCAATTGGCTCCTAATGCTATATCTACCATAAAGACACCACCTGAGTCAATATCAGAAATTATGAATGATGGATTGGAAATGTCCGAAGCATCTAATTCTGAAATTGTTCCTGTAGCAGATCCATTAGCATCTTGCTGTACCCATCCACCATAAATCAACCCGTCATCCATCGGAAGACTAAAGACGACATTTGAGATAGGGCAATTTCCAGCATTATAAATTAGGAAACTGGCTGTATCTACTGTTCCACACACGTTGATAGAATCAACCTTTGGAAAATTAGGTATACCATCTAGGGTGGCTAATTGCAACTTTGGACAATCTGGACAAGTATCCGCCATAAGGGAGGCAGCGCTGGAAGTCTCAAGATTATCTACTCGCTTATTCATAGATGCTAAATAAGCATTACGAAAAGTCTCTTCAGAATCACAATCTGCTAATTGGTAAGCGAGATAAAGCTTATCAGCTAAGCTCTCTGGTGGAGAACTATCATTTACAGATTTAGTAGCTAAATTTGATTTATTCTCATATGCATCATTGGCATGTAACTGAGTTATAAATAAAATTAGAATAACTGAAAAAATTACTCTTGGGTTTGGGAAAGATCCTCTGGAAATAGTTAACATAAGAACACTTTTATTGAAATAAAAATCTGAGGAAAGCCATACGGTATACTTGTACCGGGCTACTCCAGAATCAAAAAAGTTCTACTAATTCTTGTTGGAAGAATATATTGCAATTGAAGATGGGGTGAGGACTTATATCTACACTTGCAGGGCAAAACTAATAAATAAATATCATATTGCAAATTAATTTAATATGTAAATAATTATTAACGAATCCTTAGGTGTAATAAAGAATATGTAATACATGATTGATCAAAATCGCTTATTTGCATAATAATGAATCGCTCTTATCGCAGATTAAAGAATAATGGCGTAAAGCAAGGAATATCTCTGTGTTTTAGAGTCACTAAGAGAAGACGGCAAAACAAAGAAAGCCCCTTGAATGATCAAGAGGCTTTCTAACAATCTACTTAAAGTCCTGTTTTTGGGATCAGTTATTAAGCAGTATCAATCTCTTAGTCAAGAGATCGTCTCCTAACTGTATCTGTACGTTGTAAACTCCAGAAGGAATATTACTCACATCTATTGAAGTATTGGTGACTCCTTTAGCCATTTGTCCTTCGAATACTGATGCTTTTATCAATCTTCCTTGTGTGTTATAAATGTCGACTGTCACTAATTTGCTTACACTTAATGATATCTCAATATTGACATTAGATATAGCAGGATTAGGATAAATGCTTACTCCATCATTCCTTACTGATGTGATATCTACACTGATCTCATCACTAATTTGCTCAATGCCATCATTATCTATTGCTCTAAGTCTGTAGTAATAAATACCATCTCTTACGATATCATAATCATTCACATCATAATTGCTGTTATTCCCTTTGCCTATCTGCTTTCCAAAAGAGCTAAACTCGCTTTCAGTCTCATGCCTTTTTTCCATTTGATAGTATGTGATATTAGGTTCAGTCTTAGATAACCACTTAAGTTCTATGAAGTCTGGTCTATATCGTCCACCAAAATCAACTATCTCAAATACATTAACCTTACCTGCTATAAGTCCGATATCTACATTCGATACATGTACACCTGGTTTCATCATGATATAGTCTGTTGTATTCAGACCATTGGTATGATCAACATCGCTGTCCATCGCATCATCAGATCCGATATGCGCCATAGATGGAGCAAGACCTTTAGGAGGATATACTTTTAGGTAGTATCCTTCTTCTCTAAGATTGCCTATGGTATAAGCTCCGTTTTCATCTGTGGTTGCTGATCCTACTAGATCATTATAGATATCGTATGCTTCTACTACCACTCCTGATACTAGACCTTCATCAGCTTGTCTGATTCCGTCTGCATTTTCATCATTCCATACTAGGCTTCCTGTAGATCCTTGCGTATAGTAACCTGCTGCTAGATCGCATTTCTCCTCTCCTGAGATTACCGTAAACGTCTCTGACGTATTCGGACCATTACTATCATCAAAGTCACTATCCTTAGTCTCGTCATTACCTACATGAGGTTGTACAGCTACCAGACCTTGTGCTGGTATATTAGCCTTCAGGTGGTACTCTCCTGGAGGAGCACAGAACTTAAAGTAACCGTCATCTGATGCTGTACCTGGCTTATGACCAGTGAACTCAGAATCCCATAATCTCCATGTTCCATTTACTTTACGGTATAGTTCTATCTCTAATCCATTGATACCATTCTCTGCATCATCTGCAATGTTGTCTTCATCAAGGTCATACCATACTAACTCACCGATAGGCACACACTTGTAGAATCCTGCATCCCATGATAGGTCTGCGTCTCCTGACAAGTAAGTAGTCGAGGTCGTATTATTACCATTACTGTGGTCTATGTCACTATCTAGATCTGTATCACTACCTTGGTTAGCATCCGTAGTTAATGGATACTGAGAAGGTGGTGCAAATTCTAAGTAGTAATCGCCTGGGTATAATCCATCGAACAAGTAGAATCCATTACTATCTGTAGATGTGCTACCTACGAAGGTTCCATCTCCTTTGAATAACTTAACGGTTATTCCTCCAAGTCCTGGCTCACCTGCATCTTGGATACCGTCACCATTGAGATCATGCCATGTATAGTTACCTATAGCAGTCAAGACCAATAATCCTACATCCACATCGTGCTTGTTTTCTCCTGCCTCTAAGGTTATACAAGTTGTATTACCACTAAGATCAGCATCAGAGTCTACGTCTTCTGCTCCTTGACCAGGGAATGTGAATGCACATCCTGCTGGAAGGTCAGATATATCAAAGTTTAACTGATAATCACCTGGTATCAGTAAGTCAAACAAATAGTTACCTGATGCATCCGTCGTATCTTGTCTTACGAACGCTCCATTACAATCATAGATAGTTACGATCACGTCTGCTACTCCTGGCTCATTGGCATCTTGGATACCATCATTGTCAAGATCTTTCCAAACTGTATCTCCTATCTCTCCTGTCACAAGAATCTCTGCACCATCATGATCATCTTCATCGCCACCTTCGCTGTCAAATGCATCATCAGTGCTGTTGTCATCATTCGAGTTGTCGTTATCAGGTGTAGAATCGGCATCACCTACAGGCCCACCGTCACCATCTGTTGCACTACTTATCTCAGAGAAGTTATACCAATCTTCAATAACCGTAGCTGGAATTACCTCCAGATAGATCACTAGTTCAGCACAGTCTCCTGGCGCAAGTACATTTCCACCAGTCATGATCGTCTGAGTCGTATTACTTCCTGTCTGTGTCCAATTTGAATTAGCATTAGGAGTTGTACCTGAGCTATGGACATATGTCGGATCAAATGTCAAACCAGCTGGTAAATAATCCGTTATCGTAATATTAGCGGCATCTACATTTCCTTGATTACAAACAGTTATCACGTATTCTACGATATCACCGAAAAGATAAGGACCTGGTCCTGCTGGTACTTGTTTTATTTGAGCAAGATCAAATACATCTATCTGATGTGGATCATGGTCATCTTCGTCTGTGATTCCGTCACCATCTCCATCCGTTCCATCATCATCTATATGGTCATCTTCATTGCTGCCAGGTGTACCTCCTGAATCATTAGTGTCATCGGAATCAGGTGTACTATCGAAGTCATCTCCAGGAACGCCGTCTTCATCTTCTCCTCCTGTTATCTCTGAATAATTGACCCAAGCATCATCATCTCCACAAGCAACTAATTTCAAGGTCAGTTGCAGAGAGGCATTATTCCCTGATGTTATGGGACCAGCAATACTTGCTGTTGCAGTACTAGAAGCTACATCATAAGTCCATCCAGGACTTGCCACAAATTCATATCCACATGGTATGTAATCTATAACTGGGATATTATACGCCGTAATACCTCCCTGATTATAGACTGTAATATCGAATACGATATCCTGTCCATATGTAAATGGTCCTGTGTCAGCAGATGTCTTTGTCAGCGCTAGATCAAATCCTACTATGATCTCTGCACCATCATGATCATCTTCATCTCCTCCTTCACTATCAAATGCATCATCTGTACTGTTGTCATCATTACTATCATCATCATCTGCATCTGAATCCGCATCATCAGTTGCGCCTCCATCTCCATCAGTCGCATCACTTATCTCTGAGTAATTATGCCATTCTTCCGGTGCTGTTGCAGGTACGACCTCTAGATAGATCACAAGCTCTTCACATGTACCTGGCGCTAAAACAGTACCACCTGTCATTAACGTCTGAGTCGCAAATCCTGTAACAGGATCCAATATCCAATTTGCATTTGCACTAGGTGTTGTTCCTGATCCATGTACATAGGACGGATTGAATGACAATCCAGCTGGTATGTAATCAGTTATCGTAATATTGGCCGCATCAACGTTTCCTTGATTACATACAGTGATCAAATACTCGACCATGTCTCCGAACAAGTATGGACCCTCTCCTGCTGGTACTTGCTTGATCTGTGCTAAGTCAAATACATCAATGACTTCAGTATCTTGATCATCCTCTGTTGGATCATCATTATCTTCTGTGCTGTCCGTATCATCCCGAGGGTTTCCATCGTCATCTTGAGAGTCTGTTATCTCTGCTTCATTAACCCAAGCACCTACTGCATCACATGCTTGCAGTCTCATAGTAACAGGTACTGTCGTACAAGCTCCTATTCCTAAAGGTCCAGCTATAGTCGTAGAAATAGTTCCACCACTTTGTGTCCATCCAGCACTGCTGACGAACTCGTAACCACAAGGGAATCTATCTTCGACGACTATGTTCTGAGATACAATGGTACCCGTATTACATATTTCTATATCAAAGGTTATATCCTGTCCATAAGAATATGGTGCTGGAGTAACGATTGACTTATCCAAGTCCAGATCGTAAACTTCAAAGTACTCGCTGTCTTCATCGTCTTCACTTTGATCACCATCGTCGTTGTCCGGTGTACTATCCCAATCGTCATTATTTTCATTTCCGTCTTCGTCATATACCTCTGTGATCTCTGTTACATTAGTATAATCAGCTACGCTTCCTCCATTAGCATTAAACGCTAGTATGATATCAACACACACCTCGTCACCTGGCGCTACTGGTCCTGCGAATGTATGATTCACTGTCGGTCCTGCTCCTGTCCAACTTGGATTAAGTGCTGGGTCATAGGTAAATCCTGCTGGAATATGATCAGCTACTACGATACTGCTTGCCGTCATGTTTCCTTGATTGGTCACACATATGTTGAAGATGATATCATCTCCATAAGCATATGGGTCTTCCATAGAAGCATCTAGACTTTTGTCTATCGCTAGGTCCATGATACACAATTCTTGGTAGTCATGATCATCCTCATCATTGCCAGCTCCATCTTGCTCATCATCTACAGGTGCGCCGTCATTGATCGGGTCGGTATCAGGATCAGAATCAACATCTTCTTGATCGTCACCATTAAAGTCTTCACTTCCTGTTATCTCCGCAAAGTTTATTTGAGGATCATTAGGATCAAAAGTCGTGATGTCGAATGTTATCTCTACTGTATCTATTTCTCCTGGTGCTAGTGGTCCAGGTATCATATAAGTCGGGAATCCTCCGAATGGGCTTAAGAACCAATCGTTATCATTCAATACCATATCTTGATTAGGTAATGTATAATCGATTAACCCAATGTTATAAGCTGTACATCCTCCTTGGTTTGTTACTATAAGATCAAATACCATCTGACCTCCAGTACCGTCTCCATTACTTTCGAATCTACCACACTTCTTGATCAATGCTAGATCACACTGACCCATGATAGTAATTGGCACATTGTCTACATCATCCTCTCCATTAGGATCATTATTAGGATCGTTGTCAGGGTCTGAATCAGTATCTTCTTGAGGGTCACCATCTTCGTCTGTAGCATCACTTATCTCACCATAATTTATATAGGTGTCACCGTTCACTGCTGTCATCAATACGGTCAATGTAATATCAACTGTAGTCATCTGCCCCGGAAGTAGTCCTCCTGCTGGTATATCTCCTGCAGCCACTGTCAACGTAGTATAAGCTGGATTAGTCCCTGTCCAATCTGTATCATTCAATACAAAGTCTGCTGGTATGTAATCTACTATCTGAATGTTATCTGCAGGTATCTGACCTTGGTTAAAGATCGTAAATGTGAACGTCACATCATCTCCTGGCATAACATCACTAGCCTGGCCTACTGCCAAAGTCTTAGATAAGGCAAGGTCAAAATCTAACACATCAAACGGCTCGTCATCTATATCATCTTCTCCCGGAGGATCATTAGATGGGTCATTGTCTGGTGTACTGTCTTCATCTACTTGAGGCATACCATCTTCATCCGTTGCACTACTGATCTCTGCCCAGTTGGTCATGTCACACGTAGCTGCATCTAGAGGGTTGTCTAGTCTTAAAGTAACTTCTACACTAGCTACACCATTAGGTACTAATCCACCAGCTGGTATATCTCCGTTAGCTACTGTCATTACATAGGTAGCTGTCGTTCCTAGATCTGTCCAGTCTGCATCATTAAGCGATGTACAACTAGGTAAGTAATCTGTGATCTCAATATTATCAGCTGTAATGTTTCCTTGATTAACAACGCTGATCAAGAAAGTAATATCATCCCCAGGTGCTACTGCACTTGCCTGACCAGGAGCTAATTCTTTACTTAGCGCAAGGTCAAAATCTAATAACTCCACTGGTACATCATCGATATCATCTTCTCCATTAGGATCATTACTATCATCTCCGTCTGGTGTACTATCTGTGTCATCTCCTTTGTCACCACTTATTTCTGCTACGTTAGTAAGGTCACAAGTAGCTCCTACAGGATTATCCAGTAAGAGTGTGATCTCGACTGATGCCATAGCACCAGGTACTAATCCACCAGCAGCGATATCTCCATCAGCAACTGTCATAAGGTAAGTGGCATTAGTACCACTCGCTGTCCAATCGGTATCAGCCAAAGTCATACATGCTGGGATGTAGTCTGTTATCTCTATAGAATCGGTAGTCACCTGTCCTTGATTAACTACTGTGATATCATAAGTGATCAAATCACCTGGCGCTACTGCCCCAGACTGACCTGCTGCAAGATCTTTAGATAATGCAAGATCAAATCCTAGTATTTCAAATGGCTCTTCATCAATATCGTCTTCATCTGGTGCATCATTAGAATCATCATTATCTGGTGTACTGTCCGTATCCTCCTGAGGCATACCATCTTCATCTGTCGCACTATTGATCTCTGCTACGTTAGTCAAATCGCATAGCGGATCTACAGGATCATCTAGCCTTAATGTGACTTCTACACTTGCTACACCGTTAGGTACTAATCCTCCTGCTGGAATATCTCCATTAGCTACTGACAATACATAGGTCGCTGTAGCTCCTAGGTCTGTCCAATCTGCATCATTAAGTGATGTACAGCTTGGCAGGTAATCTGTGATCTCAATATTATCAGCATTGATATCACCTTGATTAACTACGCTGATCATAAATGTGATATCATCTCCTGGTGCTACTGCACTCGCCTGACCTGGAGCAAGATCCTTGCTTAACGCAAGATCAAAATCCAAGAGATCAACTGGCACATCATCTATGTCATCTTCTCCCGCAGGATCATTACTATCATCGCCATCAGGTTCACTATCTGTATCATCTCCTTTGTCACCACTTATCTCCGCTACGTTAGTCAAGTCACAAGTCGTACCTACTGGGTTATCTAATAATAAAGTTATCTCAACACTAGCTGTCGCACCCGGTGCTAAACCTCCTACTGGGATATCTCCATTTGCAACTGTCATCAGGTAAGTGGCATTTGTTCCACTTGCCGTCCAATCAGCATCTGATAAGGTCATACATGCTGGGACATAATCTGTGATCTCTATAGAATCTGTCGTAATCTGTCCTTGATTAACGATCGTGATATTATAGTTGATCAAATCTCCTGGCGCTACAGAACTAGACTGTCCTGCTGCTAGGCCTTTAGAAAGTGCAAGATCAAATCCTAAGATATCAAATGGCTCATCATCGATATCATCTTCTCCCGGAGGATCATTAGAATCATCGTTGTCTGGTGTGCTATCCTCATCTTCTTGAGGCATGCCATCTTCATCTGTTGCATTGCTGATCTCTGCCCAGTTAGTCATGTCACATAATGGATCCGCTGGGTTATCCAACTTCAATGTGATCTCTACACTTGTCACGCCATTAGGTACTAATCCACCTGCAGGGATATCTCCATTAGCTACTGACAATACATAAGTCGCTGTACCTCCTAGATCTGTCCAATCAGCATCATTTAAAGAAGTACAGGTAGGTAAGTAATCTGTAATCTCAATATTATCTGCATTGATATTACCTTGATTAACTACACTTATCGTAAATGTAATATCATCTCCTGGTGCTATGGTACTTACCTGACCTGGTGCTAATTCTTTACTTAACGCTAGATCAAAATTTAATAGGCCAAGAGGTACATCATCGATATCATCTTCATCAGAAGGATCATTGCTATCATTATCATCTGGTGTACTATCTGTATCCTCCCCTTTGTCTCCACTGATCTCTGCTACATTCGTAAGATCACATGTCGGACCTACTGGATTGTCAAGCAATAAAGTTATCTCTACTGTTGCCATTGCTGTAGGTACTAAACCTCCTGCTGGGATATCTCCATTTGCAACGGTCATAAGATAAGTTGCATTAGCTCCAGCTGCTGTCCAATCTGCATCAGCTAAGCTCATACATGCTGGGATATAATCTGTGATCTCAATAGAATCAGTTGTAAACTGTCCTTGATTAAGTATCGTGATACTATAAGTTACTAGATCGCCAGGCGCTACTGCACTTGCTTGACCAGGTGCTAGGTCCTTAGATAACGCAAGATCAAATTCTAGTAAACCTACTGATGCTGGATCATGATCATCTTCATCTCCGTTACCACCATCTACTTCATCATCTCCACCAAAAGTGTCATTACCATCATCATTATCTGTCATACTATCCGTATCGTCTATTGGATCACCATCAGCATCCGTATCATTGCTGATTTCTGCGAAGTTAGTAAGGTCGCATGATGAGTCTGCATTGTCTGCTACTTTCAATACGATATCTACTTGCGCAAAATCATTAGGTGCTAAACCTCCTGCTGGTATGTCTCCATTAGCTACTGACAAAGTATAGGTCACAGGTCCTACTGCTGGTCCTGCCCAGTTAGCATCAGCGTTCTCCATACAACTTGGTATGTAGTCTGTTATCTCTATATTATCTGCCGCTATTGTTCCTTGATTGTATACGGTGATCGTAAATGTCACATTATCTCCAGGAGCAACCGTCGTTGATTGACCTGTTGCTAATGATTTCGTCAATGCAAGGTCAAAGAAGTTAATTACGATCTCTTCTGGATCATGATCATCTTCATCTCCGTTAGCACCACCTGTCTCGTCATCTTCTGCTGGACCATCGTTATTTTCATCGTTATCTGCTGTACTATCCGCATCATCACCATCATCATCACTGATCTCTGCGTGGTTGATTATACTAGTTCCTTGCGGAGCATTAGGATCTACGGTCATGACAACATCTATGTCGTAACATTGATTTGCTGTAAGACCTCCTGCAGGTAATTGACCACCTGCTACACTTACCGTAGTTGCTATCGAAGCACCTACTGCACCTGCCCATCCATTAGCTATATTAACTGCATTAGAAGCATTGAATAACATTCCTGTCGGAATATAATCTGTTACTTCGAAAAACTCAGCAGGTATCTGTCCTTGATTACAAACTGTGATCTTAAATGGTACATCATCTCCTGGGTCGTATACTCCAGTTTCACCAGGTGCTATTTTTTTGATCAAACTAAGATCATAGTCACATCCAGTTACTACTACTTCTATAGCACATTCCGTTGTACATCCATTAGCATCTGTTACAACTACTGTATAGTTGCCAGCTGCCAAATTATTGAATACCGCTCCTGTCTGATTTGCACCTCCATTGATAGAATACATGAATGGACCGACACCTCCTTCTACTGATGTAGTGATCGTACCATCATCTTGACCTTGACATCCGCTTGGCGTTGTAGTCAAGCCACAATCTAATACTGCTGGCATTACGATCGTCACTTCACATGTCGTAGTACATCCTTCGCTGTCAGTAATTATTACTGTATTGACACCTTCTGCTAATGCTACTGCAACTGCAGATGTCTCTCCTGAGGACCAAGCATAAGTATATCCTGGGATTCCCCCTGATGCATCTACTTCTGCACTTCCATCTGATTCTCCAAAACAAGAAATATCTACAACATTTGATATGCTGCATAGTAGTCCTGTTGCTTCAGTAATCGTCACTGAACAATCAGTCGAACATCCGTCTACGTCTGTTATGATCACTGTATACGTACCACCTGATAGTCCTGATATGGCTGCTGTAGCCGTACCATCACTCCAAGCATAAGTGTATGGTGCATTACCACCTACCACTGATACTTCTGCTGCTCCATCTTCTGCTCCCGCACAACTTACATTGCTAGAAGAAATAATTTCACAAGTTAATCCTGATGTCGTGCCTATCACTACTTGGCAAGATGTCGTACAGTTATTAGCATCTGTTACTACAACTGTATGAGTACCTGCATCTAGTGCAACTGCAGTTGCGGTTGTCTCTAGATTATCCCATAGATATGTATATCCTGCAGTACCATCTGCTGGGGTAACTGTAGCACTACCACTTGCCATCCCACATGCTGTCTCCGAATCTGCAACGACCGTACAACTAAGTGCTACTGGCTCTGCTAATTCTTGACTGCAAGTACTCGTACATCCTTCTGCATCTCTCACTGTCACGGTATGTAGACTTGCATCTAATCCTATGAAGTTACCTCCTGATTGGAATGGTCCTCCATCAATACTGAACTCTAAAGCACCAGTACCTCCTGAACCACTCACTGTTATCGTACCACTATCATCACCATTACAAAGTAGATCTGAGAAGTTAGTGATCGTACAAGCTACTGGTGTTGGTTCTATTATTTCTACTTCACATATAGTAGTACATCCTGCTGCGTCGGTAATCGTGACAAAATTAGGCCCAGCTGCTAAAGCAACAGCTGATACTGTAGTCTCTCCACCTGTCCATACATATGTGTATCCTGGAGTACCTCCAGAAGCACTAACTGTAGCTCCTCCATCAGTAGATCCATTACAGGATATATCTCTATCTTTTAATATCGTACAAGTAAGCTCTGTCGCTTCTGTAATAGTTACCATACACTCTGTTGTACATCCATCAGCATCAGTAACTACTACATCGTATGTACCTCCTGCTAGTCCTGAGACTGCAGCTAAAGTCATACCATTACTCCATGCATAAGTGTATGGTGCACTTCCTCCTGCTCCTTCTACTTCTGCTGTACCATCTGCTGCTCCGTTACAACTTACATTAGTAGAACTAATGATCTCGCATCCTAAACCTGATGTTGAACTGATGACTACTTGGCACGTAGTCTCACATCCATTATCGTCTGTTACTACTACTGTATGCGTACCTGCACTTAGTGAGGTCGCTGTAGCAGTCGTCTCGAGATTATCCCATAAGTAAGTATACCCTGGAATACCTCCGTTTGCAATTACAGATGCTTGTCCGTTATCTAATCCACATGCCGTCGGCTCATCTTCTAAGGCCTCACATGTCAAAGCGTTAGGTTGTGATAATGGTTGTACACAAGTAGTTGTACATCCATTAGCATCTCTTACTGTTATGGTATGTATAGTTGCATCCAAGCCACTGAAGCTTCCACTGATCTGGAATGCTCCTCCATCTACACTATACTCTAATACTCCTGTTCCTCCTGATGCTGATACTGTTATAGTTCCACTCTCATCTTCATGACAAAGCAAGTTGCTAAAATCATCTATAGCACACTCCAATTCTAATGGCTCAAGTATCACAACCTCACAAATAGTAGAACAACCATCTGCATCAGTTACCGTCACAAAGTTTGTTCCTGCTGCTAAGTTATTCGCTACACTTGTAGTTGCTCCTCCTGTCCATAAGTAGGTATACCCTGGTGTTCCTCCAGATGCTTCTACTCCTGCTGCACCGTCGCTAATTCCATTACAACTTACGTCAGAGTTCTTAAGCGCTCCACATAATAAGTCTGTAGCTTCTGCAATAGTCACTGAGCATGTAGTTGTACAATTAGTATCATCTGTGATCGTAACTGTATAAGTACCTCCTGCAAGACCAGAGACAGAAGCCGTAGTAGCGCCATTACTCCAATCGAATGCGTATGGTGCTGTTCCTCCTACTGCTACTACTGTAGCTGATCCATCTGCATCTCCACTACATTCCACATCTGTACTTTCTGTTATTTCACATGACAATCCAGAAGTCGATTCTATTACCACTTGACAAGTAGTCGTACAATCGTTTGCATCTGTTACTGTCACTGTATGTGTCCCTGCACTTAAAGAAGTAGCAGTCGCTGTTGTTTCTAAGTTATCCCATAGATAAGTGTAGCCTGCAGTTCCACCACCTGGTGTTACCGTGGCTTGACCTATATCCATTCCGCATGCTGTCGGCTCTTCTGCGACGGCATTACATGTCAGGACTAAAGGCTCAGACAATGCTTGAGAACAATTAGAAAGACATCCATTTGCATCTCTTACTGTCACCGTATGCGTACCAGCTGCTAATCCTGAAAAACTACCACTAGCCTGATATGCTCCGCCATCAATACTATATTCTATTATTCCTGTTCCTCCTGTCGCACTGGCTGTAATAGTACCAGAAGCATTTGCATTACAAGTAAGATCAGTAAATGCATCTATACTACATGTTAATTCTGTAGGCTCTACGATATCTACTTCGCAGACCTTAGTACAGCCTGCTGCATCAGTGATCGTTACGAAATTGGTTCCACTTGCTAAGGCATTAGCCTCAGGAGTAGTTTCTCCTCCAGTCCACAGGTAAGTATATCCTGGAGTTCCTCCAGAAGCACTTACTGTTGCACCACCATCTGATACTCCATTACATGATATATCATTATCTTTTGTAACTGTGCATATTACCTCTGTTGCTTCTGCTATCGTCACCATACATATGGTCGTACAGCTTGTTGCATCAGTTACTGTGACTGTGTATGTGCCTCCTGCTAATGCTGTTATAGTTGCTGTCGTAGCACTATTGCTCCATGCATAAGCGAAAGGTGCTGTACCTCCAGTTGCCGCTACTGTAGCTGACCCGTCTGCCTCACCATTGCAACTCACATCCTCACTTGCCGTAATAGCACATTCTAATCCTGATGTAGAAGTTATCACTACTAGACATGAAGTTGTACAACCATTCGCATCCGTTACTGTCACTGAATGAGTTCCTGCATTTAATGCTGTTGCTTGAGCAGTCGTCTCTGTGTTATCCCATAGGTAAGTATAGCCTGCTGTCCCTCCTACTGGAGTTACTGTAGCTTGACCATTACTCATCCCACAGGCTGCTGGACTATCTTCTGCAGTGGTGCACGAAAAGTCTGCTGGATCAGTCAATGTCTGATCGCAAGTACTTGTACATCTATTAGCATCTGTCACTGTCACTGTATGAGCTCCAGCGCTTACTCCGCTAAATGTATTACTTGATTGAGGAGCGCCACCATCTAGACTATAGGTTAATGCTCCAGTCCCTCCACCTCCAGTTATTGTTATGGTACCTGTTTCAGTACCTGCACAAGTTGGATTTGTAAAACTTGCTATCGTGCAAGTTACTGCTGGTGGATCTACTATATCCACTGTACATGTTGTTGTACATCCATTTGCATCTGTTACTGTTACAGAATTTGGTCCAGCTTCTAAAGCTGTAGCAATAGCAGTCGTCTCTCCCGATGTCCAAGAATAAGTGTATGATCCTGTGCCTCCTACTGGATTAACAGTAGCGCCACCATCGGATAGTCCATTACAAGATATATCTGAATTTTTGGTCGTCGTACAGGTAAGATCAACAGGTTGTGTGATCGTCACTGAACATACTGACTGTAGATCGTTATCATCTGTTACGGTCACGCTATACGTACCGGCAATCAAACCAGTAGCTGTAGCCGTAGTTTGTACAGGTGCCGAACTCCACGCGTAAGTGTATGGTGCGAAACCTCCGTTAGCTGTTACTGTAGCTTCACCAGTCGCGTCATCGTGACATAATATATTTACTTGAGTAGTAGTACATCCTAACTCAGAACACGCTGCTGGTGCATCATAAGTTGCTTGATCGAAACAAGTTGCTTCGCAGGTAAAGAACGCTGAGACGTTTACACCTGTAGCTCCATTTGCCGCTAATCCTGTCACTACGAATGTCTCTGAGCCACTACCATCAATTACGAAAGTCTGTCCTCCTACATTTATCAAACAATCTGGCGCTGCACCATAACCAACGGTAACCGTAAGGTCAAAAGTACTAGTTGCTGGATTACATGCCCCAGGCACTACCGATACGATAGTCAAGGCACATGGTAAGTCTGCACATACCTCGTCTACTTCGTCTGCTACTCCATCATCATCCGTATCTAACTGAGATTGATTATAGAGTCCTTCTCCTGAAGTAGGGTCTCCTGTCGTCCCATCTTCACATGCTGTATAAGTACCATCACCTACTGCAGGATCTGCTACTGGATCAAACTTAACATGTACTATTAGACAGTATGAATGAACTCCACCTCCTGGAATTAATTGATCTTCTGCTAACTTGAAAGTGTCAGCAATTGGTAGCACCAAAGGCCCTGGATTGGCTTGATTACCAATTGCATCTGAAGTATACTCTGCTCCACATATTTCTATATCATCATCAAAACCTGGTAGATCATTTAGGTTATATGAACCCTCTCCCATTCCATCATTAGTCACAGTGATCGTCCACTTTACATCGTACTCTCCTGACGCTGTCTCTGTTAAACTGGTGAATGCTTTCTCGTGAGAAATATTAGGAGGGCAAATGAGTGCTCCAGATGGAATCTCTATAGGATCACATATACATTGATCTACTCCATCATTATTAGGAGAACCTACTCTTGCTACTATTCCATACTCTGGATTACATGTACCTGGAGGTACTGTACCTGCAAGTGTAACTGTCGTACCTGCTGCAACTGGTCCGTTAATTACTTCTGATTGAACATAAGCTCCAACTGTCCCTGATGCAGTCACGCAGTGGATATCTACTACAAGAATTTCTCCATCAGCTATCTCCAAACTATCTATTGTAATCGGAATAGTATATTCTATTGAGCCATCTGCCGTACAGTTAAATACCGCATCGTCATCATAATTAACCTCTGTTTTCTCTGTTGTAAATAATATTAACTTTTCTCCTGTTAGTGTTTGTACATTTTCACATAAACCTCCCACTTCTCTGGTACACACAATGTCCCCTGCACTAGCTCTCACCTGTACATTCATAGCACCTTCTGTATCACACTCTACTCCTTGAGAATTAGCTACTTCGTAAGTGAAGCACATGTTTACTGGATTAGTGATATCAATGGGTGTCGAAGGAAATGCTAGTACAACTGTTGTAAATCCTGCTGCGTCAGTAACATCATATGCATAGGTCAAGCAATGAGCTGGGTTTGCAGAACAACATATCACAGAACCAAGAATAAAATCTACTCCAGGATCTAAAGTGATATATACCGAATCATTAGGAGAAGTTGTGTTAGATCCGAGACTCACGAAATCTATATTAACTTCTATACCGTTGCCTACACCACAGCCTCTTAGTTCTTCTAGCTGTCCCTCTACTGATACCGACGCACCGTGCGGTTGGTTAACACCATCTATCGATAGATCTTGTGATCTTACTCGCACGCCATTATTAATCGCAGGATCTCCACAAGGTCTTTTACCAAATGCTTGGATTAACAATCCACTAGATGAAATAAAATCACAATCAGTATCCATATCAAAAGTAATGCATGCTTCTCTATCCGTTGCTCCTAAAGCGTCATTTGTTCCAGGCATACCTTCTGCCGTCATAGCAGAATGAGCTTCGACATTTATAAGTATAAGATTACCACTCTGTGAAAAACTAGCCGCTTCTATATTACCACTTCCACATGGATATTCTACTTGTATATTACTTATAGTAGTACCATTCGGGATTAAAAATGATAATCTCGGATCATTAAGATATGCTGCTTGAGCACTTGTCATTTTTAAACCAAATGATTGTGTCTCACATAATTGCATAGGCACTACTGGCTCCGTCTCGAAAGCTAATTGTACTTCCGACATTAATGGTAGACCAATCAATTTTACAGTATCGGCACATGAAAGTTCTTCTATTCCACCTGGATAAGATGTACATCCATATCCCGACAGTACATTTATTCTTACTGTATCACATTCTGCACTTGCTGCACAAACTGTATATTCTGTAGAGTTATTCGCAGGATTATCTCCTAACTGATAAAATCCATTTGCATCTGGTATGATAGGCGTTCCAGCCGCGTCTTGTACTACATGGTTTGTTCCACCATCGATATAGAACCATGAATTAGGCGCGTCTATATTGTTACTACCATTATTAAGAATTACATCCCAACATCCTGTGCTAGAACTAAATTGTATTGTTCCTCCACCAGTCAAGAATGGCTGTGGTCCATCATAGTTTACTTGTGAACCGCCAGAATACCCTAGAGGATTAGTAGCACATGTATTTATTGTAGCGTAATTCATATCTGGAGAATGGCAACCATTACCAATTGCTTGAGCTCTGAACCTTGTTCTATATAATCCTGGTTCAGCATCGCATGTTGGATCGAGTTTTAGACTTAATCCATAACTCCATGTTTCGTCACTCTCTAATATCGGTCCTCCGTAACCTTGGAAGAACTGCTGTAAGTTACATACTGTAAGTATACCACCCATATGGGTAATATCAGCATCTGGCACCGTTTGTCCTGCAAATTTTACACTTCCTGGTCTATAAGCAAGAGCATCATCTAACTCTATGATAAACTTATCAGGAATCGTAAATGGTCTATATTCATTAGGATACCAAACATCCCCTGTTTGAGTATTAATATAATATCTCAAGTAATAATTTAGTGTCCCATTGCAGCCATTAACTGTTTGTGGTGTTGGTGTATATGGAGAGAAAAAATGTCTATACACGTTCATGAAATCATTATACTTATCACATGTATACTTATTCTCATCAGTAGGATTTGCTCCTATTGGATTTTCAATGTAACTACTATATACTTCATTGTTGGCTACGTATTGATTAAAGCCTGAACTGTGAAATGAGGTACTAATTTTGTATAAAGCGCAAAAAACTATAGAATCTCCATCTACCCAATTATCCTTGCAAGAGGATAGATCATATTTTGCTAAATCATCAACACCAGCGCCTGGTGTATCTCCTATGGTAGGTGATACTGTACATGTAAATGAAGGACCTCCATCAGCTGGGAATATTGTTGCTACCGCATCTGGTAATGGCTCGAATAAGTTGTCTGTTTCAAATAAAGTACAATTTAGATTGAAATCATTAAGGTCATACTCAACATACAAATGGTTGAAAGGTACACCTGCATTAGGGCCAACGGTATTCCCATGAACAAATATCTCCCAAGTACCTTTAACCGTATCACAATTAGAGGCTCTATGTAATTCTACATCAGCTGGGTCTGCAGTACCTGTACCGTCAGGGACTCCATCATTATTTAAATCTTCAAGCCCTAAGCTTACTCTTTCTAAAGTGAATAACTTAGGAGTTGCTCCTCCTTCTGGACAAGGATCAGGGCAATGCATTACATACGTACGTGAAAGACACTTTAAGTGGTATTTAGAGCCTTCACAATTATCATCGTATTGTGCTTCATGCCACATTCTTATACTCTTAGTTCCGCCACCTGTTGCACAAGTAGCTTTAAACGGAAGATTTAATTGTCCTGCCCCTACTGGAATAGCATTGTGTGGATAAATTACACATATGGTATCTCCAGTTTGAGTCACGGTTACGTTTATTCCTTTAAATATTTCTGTACCTGTACCATTATATAGTAGTCCTGTGTTAGATACATCAATCTTCATCTCAGTAGATCCATCTGATGTAGATTTTGTATTGTTATAAAAGTTTGAATAGTTTACTGTAAGATCAAACTCATCACAATCTCGCATATCTGTAGGCATATCTATAGTGTATCTATATAATTGTCTTCCTCCATAAGCTAATCCTGCTCTTGCTCTACCATAATTATTAATTCCACATGCGTCTTGGTAAGAGTAAGTCCTATTAAAATAATACCAAGCTATGTCAGCATTACACTCAGCATCACATTCTTGAGTTATATTATTTGCATAAGTAGGAATATCTACATATATGCATTCACCTGGTTGTATTATGATACCATCCATTTCGTATTCTACTGCCAAAGGATGTGACTCTAAAGAGCAATCAGTTTGGTAATAACTACGTGCACCTAGATTTGTTTGCGAAGAAGTGGTTCCTAGTGATCCTCCTGCAGCGTCGAAAATTTCACCAGCTTCTAGTGAAAAGTAGTTTTGTCCTATACCACTACCTGGTGTATTGTTATGAAGCTGAAATGTTATATTCGTCGCAGCTCCTCCACCTGTATTACAAAGTTCGAATCTTTGCATTACCGCTGCTCCTCCATTTAGAGCATTCTGTCCTTTAAAGCAATAATCTCTATTAACTCCATTAGCAAAGCCAAAACTCAAATTAGGAACAAGGTTAGGTATGTTTGTTTGTTGCGGTATCTCTACTGTAGACATACATCTACCTGGGCAACCCCAATATGCTCCATAAGTAGAATTATTGTCACAGCTTATTATGTCATAACATCTCTCTAACATGATCTGCTCGCCGTTATCCAAGAAGTCATCACCATTACCAAACTCGGCAATAATAGGTGCTGTCAACCAATAGCATAATGTATCGCCATTAATAACTGGTGTTAATGTCGTACCTCCTGGTGTAGTTAATGAGGTTGTAGCAGTACCTGTTCCATCTACTATATAATATTTTATAGAATCAAGATATCCTAAACCACCATTAGTCAAAGTTATATTTCTACATACATTATCTCCGATAGATCCTGTTACGGGACCATTCGTGGTCATACTTAGAGAAGGGGTTGATAGGTCATAACTATTTAAGTTGGGATTATCTTCAGTTATACAGCCATCATCTCCACAAACTTCTATTTCGTCTTTGAATATACCACCACTCATCTGGTAGGCAGTTGCATCACAATCTGCTACTCTGCAATACTCAAAAGTAAACTGATTACCAGCGCTTAAGTCTGCGGGAGCAATCGAAAAGACTGGAGCAGATAGATCGGTTATATCTAACTCGGTAAGTGCAACTTTAAAGTTGGAATCAACTATTTGAATACAACCAGGTACATATTTTACCCCTGGAGGAAACGTAATAGTAATAGTCGAATTATCTGCTGCGTTACTCGATATTACCACTCTTGCTGTATTAACGAATACTTCGCTTTGACAAACACTAATGTCATCAGTTGGAAGTGCATTAGACGCAGCATCATTATACAAGATCGTATACTGAGCCGATAGCTTTGAGCCAAGCAGGCATAGCAAAAAGACAATAGCACATGGAATAATTAATTTATCCATCAATCTACTGAATAGACTTGTATCCTGGAAATTGGACCGAAATTTTTTACTGTAGGACATCCCTTAAGTTTTTAATATTAGGTTTAGTGTGTAACTAATGGGTATTAAAAACTCGTTAGAAGATCCAGTTTTTGAGTAACCTGGATCATCGAGATTAGTGCTGCAATATTCATACCATATTAAATAAAATCATAATATGTTATAGTTTGACTTTAATATGGTTATGTCATCAACTAAGGATGTGACTTTTATTAATCATATTAGTATTTCAACAAAAATAAGGGGCTTAGAAACAATAAAAAGCAGCTCGCAAGAATTAACCTGCAAGCTGCTTTCGGGATTCAATATGTATTTAAGTCATTTATCACTGACTTCACTATTTATCAGTTTTTCAGTAGGATCAATCTTCTTGTGTATAGATCTTCTCCCAAGTGAATTTTCACATTGTATACGCCTGCTGGAATATCACTGACATCCAACACTTTATTCATAATCCCTGCTTGCATCATTCCTTCTATCAATGAGCCTTTGATCAGTTGTCCAGTCGTGTTGTAGATATCTATCTTCACATTTTTATCCGACCCTAGTTCTATCTCTACATTCACATCCGACACCGCTGGGTTAGGATAGATTGATATGCCATCTTCCCTATCTCTATTTATAGTTACACTGATCACTTCACTTAATTGCTCAGACCCATCTGTATCTATACTTCTCAGTCTGTAATAGTAAATACCATCTTTCTCAACATTATAATCTATGAGATCATACTTACTATCTCCCCCTTTGGCGATCTGCCTACCAATCGATACGAACTGGTCTTCCGACTCATGTCTTCTTTCTACCTGGAAATACTCCGTATTGATCTCTGACTTCGTCCCCCATGCTAGGTAAACATAGTCTGGTCTATACTGTCCAGTGAAGGTCAATAGCTCTATCGGCAGAGCTGATCCTGCCACTAATCCTGCATCTACATTAGGTACGAACACACCTGGTATCATCTGGTAGAAACCTGTTGTATTATCGCCATTGCTATGATCTACATCTGAATCTATCGCATCATTACTAGACGCATCTGGCGTGGTAAGCATATAGCCAGTGGGTGGTGTGAACTTCAGATAGTATCCTTCTCTTCTCAGGTATTCTATCTTGTAATTACCATTACCATCTGTCACATCAGTACCTACCATATCATTATAAATATCATACGCCTCTACTACGACTCCAGACACTGGACTCTCTCCTGATGTCCTGATACCATCTGCGTTATCATCGAACCAAACTACTTGTCCTACCGATGCCATCGGGTGATAACCTGCACCTAGATCACATCTTATATCACCTGTCACTACTGTAAACTCGTCTGTGGTATTAGGTCCGTTAGCTCCAGTGATATCACTATCCGTTTCTGGTGTTCCACTTCCTGGGAACGCTGGTACTATACCTGACGGTGGTGTCACGAATTCTAAGTAATATGTCCCTGGTGGTGCACAGAACTTATAGTATCCATCGTCTGAAGCTGCTTCAGGATGCAGTCCTGTATTCTCTTGATCCCACTTGATCCAGTCTCCTCCTATTTTTCTCCATAGTATTACTTCTAGTCCGTTGATACCATTCTCACCGTTATCCCACACATCATTTAAGTTAGCATCATAGAAGACATACTCTCCTATAGGTATACAGGTATGGAATCCTACGTCCCACGTCGGATCATGCTCTCCCCATGCTAGATCAAATATCGGGGTCGTACCTGGTCCATTGCTACCATCTACATCACTATCCTCTCCTGTATTATTGCCTTGGAACGGTAAGGTCAGATCAAAGCCATTAGGGCTGTCGAACTCTAAATAATATTCTCCTCCATCTAACTGCTCAAAGATGTAATAGCCATTAGCATCTGTACTTGTTGTTGCTATGAAATTACCATTACTATCATACAAGTTTACCCAGATATCTTCTATGCCTGGTTCTCCAGGGTCTTGGATACCATCTCCATTAAGATCTACCCAAACAAAATCTCCGAGACTCGCATAGGGTGCTAGTCCTGCATCCCATGTACTGTCTTGCTCTCCACCTTCTAAAGTGGTACAGATCGTTCTTCCATACTCATCCACATCGCTGTCTTCTTCTGCACCTCCTTGATTTTGTACTGTGTATTTACAATCTTCATTGAAATTAGAAATATCGAATATTATCTTATAATCATCAGGTATCAAGTCATTGAAATAATATGATCCTGCGTTATCTGTAAACTGTAATGACACTAATGAGTCTGTCCCATTAGGTAAACATTTATATAAGAATACGCCCACATTTTCTACGCCTGGCTCATTAGGGTCCTGTATGCCATCTCCATTGAGATCCTTGAATACAAGATCTCCTATGCCAGCAAATTGCTCAACGACTATTTCCACTTCGTCCTCATCATCGTCATCTCCATTGCCATCTCCATCTTCATCTGTACCATCATCTGTACTGGGATCACTATCTATGTCATCACCGTCGTCGCCTGAGATATTTACATCATTGACCAAGCTCATACCAGTGAAACTTGCATCTATCGTAAAGGTCAAATTGATCGTCGCAATCTGTCCTGCTGGTAAGCTAGCAACTTCATAGTTCAATGCACTAAGTTCTACAACATTCAAGTTTGCACTTGCATCACTTGTATCGTAGACTAGTCCTGTCTGTGGCACATCAGTCACCTGTACATTTGCGGCATCGAGGGTTCCTTGGTTTTCTACGACTACTTGATACGTCACTATAGAACCAGGATAATATGGTCCCGTGCTTGTGATAGATTTGTCGATCGCTAGATCATAAAATCCGCAATCGACTACCTCTACGATCACTGGACAACACGTTGCTCCTGGACAGCCATTAGCGTCTAGACCTTCATAATAAAAACACATTACTTGTCCTATCGCTCCTGTTCCCACTAGACTATTGTCTATCTCCAAATTACAGCCAGTGCCTACTTGATCTCCAGATCCATTATACCATACTATATCTGTTAACCCTGCATCACATTCTAAAGTGATCGCTCCTGTACCATTACTACATACTGTGGCGGTGGGCACCGGATCACAACCAGGTGATTCACAAGGTGAAGGTGACTGACAACTATTAACGGTTACTATCACTGGACAGCAAGTCGCTCCTGAACATCCGGTCGCATCTAGTCCTTCATAGTAAAAGCACATCGCTTGACCTTCTAATCCTGTACCGACTAGACTGTTATCAATAACCAAATTGCAACCTGTACCTACCTGATCACCATTGCCATTGTACCACACTATATTTGTCAATTCTGCATCACACTCTAGTGTAATAGAATTCGTCCCATCTTCACAAACAGTGGCACTTGGTACTGGATCACATACTGGTGCAGTACATGGGGTATCTTGGGCACTCAACTGTTGAAACAAGGTCAACAGCAATATCAAACACGCCAACCCTATCTGCCCTATTTTCGAATTAAATCTACTTACCTGAAATGTCTGTCCCAAGGTGTTTAGATCTTTTATTTCATTTGTCATAATGCGCAGCATTTTTTTGTTTTCAAAAATTGATTCAAACATTTAATTAATTACCGCTAATCGTAATGTTGAAACAATTTGGCTGCCCACATGGGTTGTCTATCGTTATCGCTGTCGAGGCTTCATCATCATCTATGACTCCATCTCCTGTATCATCAGAGCCTCCTCCTACTGATGGGTTACTATCTACATCATCGCCATCATCGAGAGTGATCTCTGCATCGTTAGTCAAGCTGCTTCCTGTGAAGGAATTGTCTATCGTGAACGTAACATTGATCGTCTCGGACTGTCCTGCTGGTAGACTAAGCACTTCGAATAATAATGTGCTTAACTCATTTACATTTAGATTACTACCTGCATCGCTCATCACATAATTCAAACCTGAACTTGGCGTATCTGTGATCTGGATGTTGTTAGCATCTATATCTCCATCATTTGATAATGTGATCTGATACGTTACTGTGCTACCTGGTGCATATGGTCCATTGCTTGTGATCACTTTGTCTATTGATAGATCATAGATCGGCTGTCCTTGATCTACGTTAATAGATACTTCTGCTTCGTCATCATCATCACCGTTGCCATCTCCATCTTCATCTGTACCATCATCCGTACTTGGGTCACTATCTACATCATCGCCGTCATCTGCTGTTATCTGTACATCATTCACTAAGCTTGTGCCCGCGAATGACGCATCGATAGCGAAGGTCAAGTTGATCGTCGCTGTACCCCCTACTGGAAGACTCGCTACATCAAATACTAGTGAACTTGTCTCTGTGACATTCAGATTACTTCCCGCATCACTCGACATGTAGTTCAATCCTGTCTGTGGACTATCTGTTACTTGTACATTACTTGCTGCTACGTCTCCTTGGTTCGTGACTACTACCTGATAAGTAACCGTACTTCCTGTTTGATATGGTCCTGTACTCGTTACCGTCTTGTCGATCGCCAAGTCATATACTGGCTGATCTTGCTCTACTGTGATAGCTACTTCTGCTTCATCATCGTCATCTCCATTGCCATCGCCATCTTCGTCTACTCCATCGTCCGTACTCGGATCACTATCTATATCATCTCCATCATCTCCTGTGATCCGCACATCATTGACCAAACTCGTTCCTGTGAATGAGGCATCGATAGCAAATGATAAGGTGATCGTCTCTGATCCTCCTACTGGTAGACTTGTTATGTCGAACACTAGTGAACCTGTCTCTGTTACATTCGCATTGCCACTCGCATCACTCATCACATAGTTCAAGCTGGTTTGTGGGCTATCTGTTACTTGTACATTATTTGCTGCTACATCTCCTTGGTTCGTTACTACCACTTGATATGTCACTACACTTCCTGGACTGTATGGTCCTGCGCTTGTAACTGTTTTATCGATCGCTAGGTCATAGTCTGGCTGTGGTTGCTCTACTGGAATATTCGCATTGTCTTCATCATCGTCATCGCCATTACCATCTCCATCTTCATCTGTGGTATCATCAGTTACAGGATCACTGTCTACGTCATCACCATCATCTGCTGTGATCTGTACATCATTGTCTAATGACGTTCCTGTGAACCCTGCGTCTATCATGAATGCCAACATCACCGTCTCTGTCTGCCCTTGTGGTAAGGATCCTATCTCGAAGACCAATGATCCTGTTTCTGTAACATTTGCATTACCACTCGCATCACTCATCACATAGTTTAACCCTGTCTGTGGACTATCCGTGAATTCTACGGTGTTCGCATCTATTGTACCATCATTGGATACTGTGATCTGATACGTTACGGTACTGCCTGGACTATATGGTCCTGCGCTTGTTACCACCTTAGCTATCGATAGATCATATACTGGACCTGCCTGTTCTACATTAACCGTTTCTCCATCTTCGTCATCTTCACTTTGATCGCCGTCATCATTTCCTGGGGTACTATCCACGTCATCGCCATCATCTCCTGTTATCTCTACATTATTCACTAAACTCGTACCTGCGAAACTGCCATCGATCATGAAACCTATCGTAATAGTTTCTGATGATCCTACTGGTATTGCTCCAATATCAAAGGTCAATGCACTTGCTTCTGTTACATTCGCATTACCAGCTACATCACTCATTACGTAGTTGAGGCCTGTCTGAGGGGTGTCCACTACTTGTACATTATTAGCTGCTACATCTCCTTCATTCGTCACAACTATTTGATACGTTACCGCACTACCTGGACTGTATGGCCCTGTACTTGTGATCACCTTGTTGATCGCTAGGTCATACACTGGAACTACTTCTTCTACTGGTACCGCTACGCCATCTTCATCATCATCAGTAGGGCTGCCGTCGCCATCTTCATCTACTAAGTAATCCGTATCTGGATCACTATCCACATCGTCGCCGTCATCTGTTGTTATCTGTGCCCCATTCAACACATTTGTTCCTGCGAAACTTGGATCTATTTCATACCATACCGTAATAGTCTCGCTTGAGCCTGACACTAAACTTGCGATCGTGAATGTCTCATTACCATTGTCTGTGACATTTGCATTGGCCACCATACTTAAGTAATTAATATTCGGATCACTATTATCAGTTACTACAATACCTGCAGCATCAATATCTCCTTGATTCTCTATTACTATGTCAAAATGTAAAGTATCTCCCGCACTAAATGGACCTGCGTTCGCAATTGCTTTTGTAATAGCAAGATCATATACTGGTGTACTTTGCTCTACTGGAATTATTACCTCGTCTTCATCATCGTCATCGCCATTGCCATCACCGTTTTCATCTACCGAATCATCAGTCGATGGATCACTATCTATATCATCACCATCATCGCTTGTGATCTGTACATCATTTGTAAGACTAGTACCTGCGAAACTTGCATCTATCGTGAAACTTAGATTCACTGTATCTGATGCGCCAGCAACTAAGCTTGCTACATCAAAAACTAGCGCACTACTTTCTGTAATATTTCCAGACGCATCACTACTCACATACACTAACCCAGTCTCTGGGGCATCTGTGAATTGAACATTAGCTGCATCTTCATTTCCTTGATTCGTGATAACAACTTGATAGGTCACACTGCTACCTGGACTGTATGGTCCTGCACTGGTGATCGCTTTATCTATTGCTAAGTCATATACTGGATTACTCTGTTGTACTGCTATTTCTTCTTTGTCTTCGTCGTCCTCACTTTGATCGCCATCGTCGTTGTTTGGCTCACTATCCACATCACCTCCGTCATCTAAGGTTATCTCAGATTGATTTTCTAGTGTCGTACCTGCGAAGGTTGCATCGATCGCAAAGGATAAGGTAACCGTTTCAGTCTGACCTGCTGGTAGACTTGCTATGCTGAATAACATTGGACTCAATTCCGTAACATTTGCATTGCCACTCGCATCACTCATGATGAAGTTCAAGCCTGTCTGTGGAATATCTGTGAATTCTATGTTCGCCGCATCTACATCTCCTTCATTAGTCACTGTGATCGTATACATGACCATACTCCCTGGACTATAAGGTCCGCTACTTACTACTGCTTTATCTAGTGCTAGATCGTATGGAGGAGTATCTTGTACTACTGGTACCGTTGCTTCTGATTCATCATCATCTGAAGGATTTCCATCTCCGTCCTCATCAACACTGTCATCTGTTGCTGGATCACTATCTATATCATCTCCATCATCTGCTGTGATCTGTATATCATTGGTTAATGATGTACCTGTGAATGCAGCATCAACCGTGAATGTCAATATGAATCCATCTGTTGCACCTGCTGCTAAACTATCAATAGTAAAGACTAGTGGTGTTGCTTCAGAGATATTCGTATTAGATGCTACATCACTTGTAACATATACTAGTCCTGATTGTGGACTATCTGTCACTTGTATGTTTGTGGCATCTGCTGCTCCTTGATTCGTCACTGCTACTCCATAACTCACTGTGCTACCTGGCGCATATGGACCTTGGCTGATCACTAATTTTATAATAGAAAGATCATAATCAGGAGCCACCATTATTACTACTTCATCTTCATCATCATCATCTCCATTACCATCACCATCTTCATCTACTGTGTCATCTGTTATAGGATCACTATCTATATCGTCACCATCGTCCTGTACTATCTCTACATCATTTACTAATGATGTTCCTGAGAAGTTTGGATCTATTTCGAAAATCAAGTTAACTGTGTCAGAAGCTCCTGCTGGTAGACTCGCTATTTCAAACCCTAACACTACTGGTTCTGTAACATTACTATTATTAACCGCATCACTTCCTAAATAATTAAGTCCTGTCTGAGGTGTATCTGTGAACTGTACTAATGCAGCATCTTGATTACCTTGATTTGTTATAATTACCTGATAACCGACTGGGCTACCTGGACTGTATGATGTTCCTGTTGTTACTGACTTTTCTATCGCAAGGTCATAAGTAGGATTAGTTTGTACAACTGGTATCTCTACTTCATCTTCATCATCATCGTCTGGGTTGCCATCATTGTCTTCATCGACACTATCATCTGTTGATGGATCACTATCTATATCGTCGCCGTCGTCTGCTGTTATTTGTACATCGTTTACTAAAGTTGTTCCTGTAAATGTTCCATCTATCATAAATGTAAGATTCACCGTCTCAGTACCTCCGGAAGGTAAGCTTGTAATATCAAATACTAACGGTGTAGTCTCTGATACATTTACATTCGTACCTGCATCACTAGTAGAATAAACTAATCCAGTCTGCGGTGAATCGGTGACTGTTACATTTGAAGCATCTACTGTGCCTTCGTTAGTTATAACTACCTGATAAGTCACAATACTACCTGGGCTGTAAGGTCCAGTGCTAGTTACTGCTTTATCTATAGCTAAATCGTACTCTTCTACTACTTGCTCTACTGTTACTTCTGCTGGATCCTGATCATCGCCACCTGTTGTATCTGCTACGTCATCATCATTAGCTACATCATCTGGGGTACCGTCATCACCTGGGGTACTATCTGCATCATCTCCGTCATCTGCTGTTATCTCTGCGTCATTGATAATACTTGTACCTGTGAAACTTGCATCTATCACTAAGCTGATACTTACTGTCTCACTTGACATCGCGGCAATTGTATCTATCGTCGCTATATGTGGTGCAGTAGCAGTGAAATCTGCACTACTTGCAAAGGTCATTCCTGCTGGCACATAATCTGTTACTTCTATTGCTGTCCCTTCTACATCTCCTTGGTTGATTACTGTGATCGTAAATGATACAGTATCACCTGGTGAGTATGGACCTGGAGTCGCTGTTGCATCTATTACTTTTGTTAAGGCTAAATCATATACTGGACCATCTTGCTCTACTAATACTTCTGCTGGATCTTGATCATCTCCGCCTGTTGTATCTCCCGTATCATCATCATTCGCTACATCATCTGGTGTTGCGTTATCATCTGGTGTACTATCCGTATCGTCTCCATCATCACTTGTGATCTCCGCATCATTTATAATACTTGTACCCGTGAAAGTTGGCAATATTATCAAGTCAATATTCAAACAAACAGTATCGCCTGCTGATAAAGTTGGAATAGATCCAATTGTACTAGTACCAGTCTGGAAAAAATCTTGACTAGTATTACTATACTGCATCCCTACAGGAATATAATCCGTAACGCCAATATTATTAGCATCTATCGTTCCTTGGTTGATTACACAAATATCAAAACTAACCGTATCGCCAGGGGAATAAGGACCAGGAGTTGATACAGTATTAATCACTTTCGTTAATGCGAGGTCATATACTCCTCCATCTTGCTGTATTGGCACTTCTGCTGGATCTTGATCATCTCCTCCTGCCGTGTCTGCTGCATCATCATCATTCCCTACATCATCTGGAGTACCGTCATCTGCTGGGGTACTATCTGCATCATCTCCGTCATCTGCTGTTATCTCTGCATCATTAATTATATTCGTACCTGTGAATGTTGAGTCTATCACTAAGCTGATACTTACTGTTGCACTGCTCATCGCTGCTATTGTATCTATCGTCGCTACATGTGGAGCAGTCGCACTAAAGTCTGCACTACTTCCGAATGTCATTCCTACTGGAATATAATCCGTCACCTCTATTGCTGTTCCTTCTACATCTCCTTGGTTCATTACTGTGATGGTAAACATCACTGTATCGCCTGGTGAGTATGGACCTGGTGTCGCTGTTGCGTCTATTACTTTTGTAAGAGCGAGATCATAAAGAGGATCTGGCTGTACCACAGGAACTTCTGCTGGATCTTGATCATCTCCTCCATCTGTGGCTGCTTTGTCATTATCATTAGCTATATCATCTGGGGTGGCATTATCACCTGGTGTGCTATCTACATCATCTCCATCATCTGCTGTTATCTCTGCATCGTTGATTATACTTGTTCCTGCGAAAGTTGCATCTATCATCAAGGTGATAGACAACTGAACTGGTGCACCACCTGCAGGTAAGCTAGCTATAGTCGCTACATAGTCTGTGCCTACTAAACTAAAATCTCCTCCAGCAACAAATGTCAATCCAGAAGGAATATAATCTGTCACTGTTATATTACTTGCATCAGCTGCTCCTTGATTGCTAACTTCTATCAAGAAGGTTACCATATCTCCAGGTCCAAAAGGGCCAGGTGAAGCAACTGCATCTATTACTTTTGTTAATGCAAGATCATAGGTATCTGGTTGTACAACTGGTACTTCCGCTGGATCTTGATCATCTCCTCCATCTGTGGCTGCTGTATCATCATCATTGACAGTATCGTTAGGAGTTGTATTATCGGCTGGTGTACTATCACCATCCTCACCGTCATCTGCTGTTATCTCTGCATCGTTAATTATGCTTGTACCTGTGAATGTAGGTGCTATCACTAATTCAATACTAACACATGCAGTATCCCCTGCTAATACACTCGCAATAGTAGCTACATAGTCTGTTCCGACTAAAGCAAAATCCGTACTACTTCCAAATAGTAGATCTGCAGGAACATAATCAGTTACTTCTATATTAGTTGCATCTATTGCACCTTGATTAATTACACAAATATCAAAACTAACGGTATCTCCAGGAGCATATGGCCCTGGTGATGTCACCGCATCAATAACTTTTGTCAATGCAAGATCATAAACACAATCTTCTATCGTTATGGATATTTGTGTAGTAGCTGCACATCCGTTATCATCAACGAAAATATATTCATATACAAATGTACCTATACCTGTAGAGTCTGGGTTTAACTCACCCGTCATCATATCAACACCTAGACCACTCCAAGTTCCGCCAACAGGAGCTCCTACTAATGTAATAGGATCGGCAGTATTACAGATAGGTCCTGCAGGTTCAGCAGTTACTTCTGGTAGAGGATTCACAACTACATCTGTAGTGCTAGAATTTGTACATCCATTACCATCTGTAAATGAATACGTGATCGTATGTGTACCTTCGCCTGCAACTGATGGTTCGAATGCACCTGTTGATGCATCTGAAATTCCTGTACCACTAAAAGTACCTCCTACTGGACTACCTGTCATGTTAATGGCACCCGCAGATTCGCAGAATGGTCCTGCTGGATCTATAGATACTACAGGTAAAGGATTTATCTGCATCACCACAGGAGTCCTAGAAGAACTAACACAATCGGTAGCTAAGTTCCTTGCCTCAGCATAGTAAGTATATGTACCAGGTGAAAAACTTCCTGTTGGACTATAAGTTGTAGCGTTTGCAAGTAGTAAATTCCCTCCTGAAGAAGAATCATACCAATCAATAGTCTCGCCTGCTCCTACAGCAGTAGATAGGTCTGGGATAGCCTCTCCTTCACAAATTGTTGGGTTAATAGGGTCAACTGGTGCATTCACTTCGTCACAACTACAATCTGGTGCAGTGATGTCTAAAGTTACTTCACAACCAGTTGCTGTTATAGTAGATGTAAGTGTGATATTAGTTCCAGAACTTACTCCTGAAACTGTAAACGAACCTCCTCCATTATCTGTCACTGTACCAGAGGTAGATGTCACCGCATCACCTGTAGTCGTTATCTCTACACTATAAGCTGAAAGATCTGCTGAGCAGACTGGTGCTTCTGATGCTATTACTGGATCTGTATTAATTATTATATCAATACTACCCGTTGCATCACATCCATTAGCATCAGCAAACATGTAGGTGATCGTTTGTGTCCCTATCCCTGCTGCTGCCGGATCAAAGTCGCCTGTGTTTGCATCTGTTATCCCCATACCACTCCAAGTACCTCCTGATGGAGTAGCCGCTAAAGTAACTGCATCATCACTTATACAAAATGGTCCCGCTGGATCAATACTTACTACTGGACCTGGGTTGACTACTATATCTGTTGTGGTGGTATTATTACAACCATTGGCATCTGTATAATCATAAGTGACAGTATGTGTACCTACACCTGCTGTTGCTGGGTCAAATGTGCCCGCACTTGCATCTGTTATTCCGGTGCCTGACCAAGTACCACCAACTGGTGATGCAGTAAGATCAGCACTCACATCTCCTACACAATAAGGTCCTGCAGGATTTATCATTACGGAAGGAAGTGGGTTGACATTTATATCTAGCGTTGCGCTATTAGAGCAACCATTTGCATTTGTATAATTATAAGTGATGGTATGTAATCCGACACCTGCCCCTCCTGGGCTAAATGTACCCAAGCTAGCATCCGTTATTCCAGTACCACTGAATGTACCACCTGTCGGCGATACCGTTATATTTTGAGAATCTTCGTTTATACAGAAAGGTCCTATAGGTGTTAGCTCAATTATTGGCAAAGGATTCACCACTATATCTGTGGTACTGTTTCCAGAACATCCATTAGCATCAGTATATGTATAAGTAATTGTATGAGTCCCTGCGGCTGCAACCGAAGGATCAAACTGCCCTGCTGTTCCATCAGTGATTCCCATACCACTCCACATGCCTCCTGTAGGAGAGCCTACTAAGTTGACCGCATCATCATCAATACAAAATGGTCCTGCTGGATCAATACTTACTGTAGGTCCTGGATTTACCACTATGTCTACATCATCACTATTAGAACATCCATTAGCATCAGTATATGTGTAGGTGACCGTATGAGTCCCTACCCCTGCAGTTGCTGGGTCAAAAGTCCCTTCATTAGAATCTGTTATTCCTACCCCTGCATATTCTCCTCCTGCTGGGACACCACCGAGATCTTCTGCAGCATCACCATCACAAAATGGACCAGCATCAGAAAGCATTACTTCTGGTCGTGGATATATCGTATAATCAATTGGTAGTCTTGGAGAAGAGACACATCCATTACTAGGATCTTTAGCTTCTACATAATAAGTGTACATTCCAGCAGTAGTCACAGACGGAGTAAAGCTAGTTGTATTAGTAGCTACTAGCGTTCCTCCTGTTAAGCTATCCCACCAGTCAGCTGTCATTCCCATAGGAACCGTTACCGTTAATGGTACGTTAGCATCACCTTCACAAACGGACTTGCCATCAGCATCGGACGGTGCTACTATCGGAGGACATGAGCAATCAGGAGAAGTCACTGCCAACATTTCTGAACAACCAGTATTGGTATCTGTTGCCGTAATTATAATATTTGAACCTGCTGGTATACTACTCACTGTAAAGGATCCACCACCATTATCAGTGACAGCTCCTAAAGTAGATGTTGCACTATTTGCAGTTGTTGTTATGTCTATAGAATATGTGCTGAGATCAGCAGAACATTCTGCTGCACCAGCTTGTATCGTCGGCAAAGGGTTAACAACAATATCTGTTGTAGTTGACGCTTCACAACCATTAGGATCAGTATAAGTATACGTAATCGTATGTGTACCTACTGTAGCTCCAGAAGGTGAAAAAGTACCTGCAATAGAATTAGTAATACCCATACCACTCCACAAACCACCTGATGGATTTGCTACTAAGGTAGCATCTCCTTCATCTACACAAAATGGTCCTGCTGGATCAACAGTTACTGATGGTCCTACATTGACCACTATATCAATTGCTGCTTCACCTTCACATCCATTTGCATCTGCATATACATAAGTAATCGAATGAGTACCTACGCCAGCTGTAGCTGGATCAAATGTACCTGCTGAAGCACTTGTAATACCTGTACCACTGTACACGCCACCAGTCGGTGTACCATTTAATGTCACTTCGTCACTACCTGCACAATAAGGTCCCACGGCGGCTAACATGACCATTGGCAAAGGATTTACTATGATCGTTACTTCGTCTGAATTTTCACAACCATTACCATCTACAACTGTATAAGTAATTGTGTGAGATCCTATACCTGCAACTGCTGGATTAAATGTACCCGTAGAAGCACCTGTAATACCTGTACCCGACCAAGAACCTCCCGTAGGAGAAGCAGTCAATGTAGCAGAGGCATCATCTAAGCAAAATGGTCCTGCCGGATTAGCTGTTACATCTGGTATACCGTTAACTACTATATCTCTAGATGCACTAACTGTACAACCATTACCATCTGTATATGAGTATCCTATCGTATGTGTACCTACACCTGCGACTCCTGGATCGAATGTTCCTACTGAGCCATCTGTTATCCCCATACCACTAAAAGTTCCTCCCACAGGAGTTGCCGTAAGGTTCGCTGCATTATCATCAACACAGAATGGTCCCGCAGAATTCAAGGTTACTGTTGGCGGAGTATTTACAACTATATCTGTTGTTGCTGTTCCTTCACATCCATTCCCATCACTATATGTATAAGTGATGGTATGGGTTCCTGCTCCTGCTGTCGCCGGATCAAATACTCCATTTGTAGCATTTGTGATTCCTGTACCGCTATATGTTCCTCCTGAAGGCATACCATTAAGTGTAACTGAAGGCTCATTGATACAGAGTGGACCGGCTCCGGGGAGCGTTACTGATGGTTGTTGTGTTACTACGATCTCTCTAGTTGCTGTTCCGGTGCAACCATTCCCATCTGTAAAACTGTAAGTTATTGTATGCGTCCCTACTCCCGCAGAAGAAGGATTGAATGTACCTGCTGATGCATCAGTGATCCCTGTACCGGAATATGTTCCCCCTGCTGGTGCACCGCTTAAAGTGGTAGAAGAAGCATTAGTACAAAATGGTCCAGCTGCAGCTAAGCTTACACTTGGTGCAGGATGTACAACTACGTCTACAGTACATGTATTAGTTACTCCTTTTTCAGTAATAGTTACTGAATAAGTTCCTGACGCAGCAGTAGTGGCATTATTTATTGTTGGATTTTGATTAGAACTTGTGAAGCCGTTTGGTCCAACCCATGACCATGTTTCTGCATCTCCTCCATTCTCTGATAGGCTTATATTCTGACCTTCGCAAATCGGGCTATTAGAGCTTAAGCTGCAATCAGGTCTTGCTGCGATACTTATCGACGCTATATCATGATCATCCTCATCTTCGTCAACGTTTGGTCCATTTTGATTTATTACATTGTCTTGTACATTAGTTTCATTATTAGTGTTATCTGGATTAGAATCTATGTCTGGGAGTGTATTTCCCGCAGCATCATGAGAAGCACTTATCTCTACTGTATTTGTAATAGAACCTGAGAATCCTGCATTTACGGTAAAACAAATTGGGACTGTAATGGAAGCACCCGGTGCTAGTGGACCTGAAATCCTATAGGTAGCATTGCCACCCGACATACCCCAAGCAGCATCGCTTAAAGTTAATCCAGCTGGAATATAATCTACTAGATCAATATTATAATTCTCTACCTGTCCTTGATTGTACACCTTAACATCAAAACACACTTGGTCTCCTTCTGCGATTGGCATAGCTTGTGTAGACGATATTTTTTTATCTAGTGCAAGATCACTCCAAGTACTTAGGCAATCTACACTCTCGAAATCCCTATGGTCGGTAGTAATTGCACTTAACTGCGTAGCGGCTCCAGTATTTATATCAATACTATAAAAATCGTCACCTCCTGCTCCTCCTGTCACTCCAAATAATTGCTCTAAATGGTTAAAACCCAATCCTTCCATATCAGGCTGAGTAAGGCCTATAACAGTTACTGATTGAGAAGCGAGTTCGTAATATGTCAATACATCTCCGATCCCAGAATTATTTTGGATCATATATAGTCTTCCATTAAATGGATCCCACGCAATATCATCTATATCATATAACATAGCACCTGTATTAGGATTTGAGACAGGGGGTATTGCTAAATAATCTTCTCCTGGCCCAAATGCATTTTGTATGATACTGCAGGTTGCAATATCAATTTGGAAAATTATATCTGGGTTTGTTCCTCCACCTCTTCTATCAGAAGCCCAAAGGATTCCAGATATAGGGTCATAAGAAAGTCCATCGATATCTATAATATCTAGGTTATCATCTGCCGCTCCATCAAAATCATAATCTCCTGATACTGCACCATAGGTTGTTTTAGCCGTAAAACTTCCATTTGACAAGTCAAGGGTACCTAGCACATCGCGATTAGTCGCATATAGAATATTGTTAAAAGGATCAAAGGCAATTGCTTCAATGTTATCAGTACCTGTTGCACCAGTTAATGACCATGTTCCTGTACCAGGGTCATAGGTATACAACTGATTATTAGATGAATTCTCAGATACAGCATAGCAAGTAGCTGATTGAGACATCAATGAACTAGTACCTGCTATAACAAATAGCAAGAGCAATAAGAATAACTTTCTCATTCGTAATTATTGTTTTTAAATAATAATTACTGTCTACTGGGATGTAGGTGTGTTGTGTATTGGTATTAAAATCACTTTGGAAGTAAGTGCTTAAATCTCTAGACCCTTAGAAATTGGAACTCTATTAAAATATAGTCCGCAATTAGCGACAAAAATAACCAACTAAATACATATTACATTATTATTTAATATGTATTTGAGTATTTAACACTTGCTATTCAATCACCCTTGAACAGATCTCTGTATACTTCAAAATATTTTTCCCCAGGGCTAACTATATATTCGTGGACAGAATCAGCTCTGAATGACCTGATTGACTCCACTATTTGGGCAATTTCTACTGGGTCTTTAGGGTCTTTTAGAAATATCTTTCTTTCATTTTGAATCTCTGTAAAGGGTAGATAATTAGGAACTAAAACCTTTGTGCCACTTGCAAGCGCTTCATCTACAGGCAAACCCCATCCTTCTCCTAAAGATGGATAAATAAGACATTTAGCATTTCGATAAAGCACTCTCAATTGCTCTTGCGTGATATTAGAATATGATTTGATCTGATTACTTAGCTTTTCGTTTAATATGAATTCAGAGCACTCTTTATTGAGATTTTTTGAGTTTAATAATAAAACTAGAGTAGCTTGTTCTTTTAAATACTTTAAGGATCTCAGCACAGTCATGAGGTTCTTTCGTCTTGAATCATTACCAACAAACAGTAAATAACCTGCATTTAACTGTAAGTCTTGCAAAACTTGCGTTTGCACAATTCCTTTTAGTTCTTCAGCGAAACTAGAATCAATATCTTGACGTATGACTGATAATTTATCTGACTGGGTATTATATTGAGAATTTATTACTGTTCGAGTAGCTTCGCTAATAGCAACCACCCTATCGGCATTTTGACAAGCGTATTTTGACTTCCAATCATAGATCATTCTATCTATCAATCTATAATCCTGAGGAAACTGTTTAAAAAGTACATCATGAATAGTCACTATAGATTTAATATCTGTTTTATGTATTCCAAAAGGGAGCTCATTGCTTAATCCATGATAGATATCTATCTCATCATTTACTAGATCGTATAATATTCCTCTAGTTCTCCAGTAATTTCTTTGAGTTTTTTTGGGATATCTAATTTTAACATTAGACATGTCTAAAAATTGATCAATATATTCTATGGATGGCTCCTTAGTAGTGTATAGAAAATAGTCGTGATCAGGAAAATCTCGAATCAGTGCATTAATCAGATTTCTGCTAAAGCTCCCTAGACCAGTCTTATTATTAAAAAACCTTTTAGCGTCGAACCCTATTCTCACGGCGGAATAAACTTATTTAATGGTCAATAATACAATTCGCATGTAAGATATGATGATGAAGAATAAAAAACCCAGTGAATAGATCCACTGAGCTGTTGTATAATTCAGAAATACTTGAAATTTTACGTAAAGACTCAAGCTTCGACTAGCGTATTACAATGTTGGCTAACTAGTTTTTGCTGTATCTCTTATGTAACTCCCGTATATTCTTAGAGTTTTCTAGATAGCCCGATCCTGTGGAGTTAGTGTTTATTTTCCCTATCCTAGAAATCCCTTTCGCCTCATATATCATGCACTCAGAAAAATGCGCTAGTAAGAACTAAAAGATGTCCAGTTTATATTCTCAACCAGACTACAACCACCCCAAACATAATTAGCCCATTCTTCCAGCTTAGAATAGTCATTTTTAAAAGTTGAATACATTACTCCTTTAATCTCTTTTACTGAATTAGACTTCATATCAGCTAGCCAATCTCGCGTATAAAAAGCCTGATCATAAAACCCTGCTAATATTTGAGAATGTCCTCTATCAGAGAAGTACCTTCCAGAAGAAACTCTATCCCTGTTTGGGAATCCATGCCAGTTCATTATCACTACATCATTAGGAAGCTTACCAGTAATATCATCCCAACCTCCATTAACTCCGTAATAAGGGTAACCCCGATCCTCGCAAGAAATTGCATTATGAAATGGATCAAACATATCACTCCAAACTAGAATATTGCTCTTGGGGTCTATATCTTTTGCGCTTTCATACAAGGCATTAAAATTGTTAATGAGGTTTTTCCCCGGAGTATTGTTTCCAGAAGTTATATCCCAACCGTGTACCCTAATCTCATCATGAGAAAAGAAATACCCTTCAAACATGTCTAAGTCCCCATCATTGAATTTAGTATAAAGTTGTTGCATTTGTAGCTCAGCTAAGTCTATAACAGCTGGGTGCGTAAGAGATACATAAGGCACTGAATTATCAACTCCTGTAGTAGTATAATATGTAATTAAAACTTTATCCTTTGGTTTTAAGCCACTTGTATTTGATGGAATAATTATCGCTGGTTGCTGATGCCAAATCCAATTTGATCTTCCAAATAGTGGGTCAACAATCAAGTCTTTTAACTTTTCTTCATTTTGTAATTCAACGCCATTTTTAGACTTTATAGTTATTGGTGTATCATTTCGTTTGAGTACATTATTAAACTTCGTCGGTGTTATAATAAGGTCATCAATCCAAACAGTCCCTGTTCCGCCAACAGCATGAATATCTACGACGACAAAGTCATTTTCTAGCGTATTAAAAGTTGAATGAAACACCTTCCAATCTTGGTTAGCTTTAAGGCCATCATATGTCTTATTAGATTCATTAAATGTAATGGAAGAATTAAACTGCAATTTGCTATTTTTAGAACAATCGACTGGTGTTCTTATAGCGCTCACACCAGTACCCACTTTACCAGATCTAGTGAAATTTTGTGTTTTCATTCTTACACTTATCTCATACTCCCTAAACATTTCAAGATTTTCTATTCTCTGAGTGATATTAACTACTCCGTTTCCAAATTTTTCTGGGTCTACTATCTTAAGGCATCGACTTCCATCTTTTACATCACTAAAAACAGCACTATTTAACGAACTTTTACCTTTGAATGTACTTGCTCGCCAGCCTTTAAACCCACCAGTCTTTTGTGTATCATCTACTTCGAAATCTCCATTTATTAATGGAAATTTATCTTCTGGGTCGTTCACTATTTCGACTCCGCGATCTGTTTTTTGAATAATAAACTTTGCATCAATTACAGGTATTCCTTCAGAAAGATGTGGGTTATGTACCAATATAGAATGAGAGCCTCCAAATTGAGCTGCCGCAGGATACACTGTAAGTCCTAAGCTTTTAGCGTGCTTTAGAACTTTGTTTAAATTAGTCCATCTATCAATATGAGCACTTGAGTTAATGGCTGCATCAGTATAATCATTAATCCCTTCGAGATAATTTAAAATATTACTTTCTAATACAATTCCTGTATAACAAAACTCTTTTGCATCATTTAATATATTAATCACGTCAGCAACATCTGTTTTCTTAGGGTTATTATTTTCTAAGTTACTGCTAACGAATATTAGCCTTTCTTCAAGACTGTACCCTACCGACCCAGGCTGAGCTGCCAAGTAATTAAGTTTGAGGACAGATAAGATGATTAGAATTATATGATACTTCATATTGTAGGGACGTCGTATTGAGTGCTAAAGTTTAAACTTATTTTCAAAAACGAATTTGATTTATTTAAAGTTATAACCATCTAGCGCAATTTGGATTAAGTTTGTATATCTAAGGATAATTTGCAGAAGAATAATGCTCACCTCAACTTAAGCTAATGCGATAATAAACCAAATGCTTTATCTGAATCTTTAAATTCTGCTGCTATCTCATTAATGGTCTCCTCAAGAGTTCGCGATTCTAGTTTATAATATGAATTTATTTTTTCAAAAGAATAATTTAGCTCTAAGTTGGTGACATTATAAGTTTCTTTGTTGATCAGTGGTTTGGAATTTGTAAAGACTGCTCTGACACGCTCTACTAAAATTGCTAACCGCACAGTAAATCCTTTCAGGCTTTTACTTGGTCTAGCAACATTTAAGCTAGTCGCAATTAGATCAAGCAATTTTTTCCACTTTATATTATAGCTGCCCACTATAAACCTGTGACCATACATTTTTTCATTACCCAAATTATCGATAATGGTCTTCGCAAGATCTCTTACATCTACCATTGCAATACTTCCGGTAGGGTAATATTTTAAACCATTAAAAACATCCTCTATCAATTTCATCGGACCCGTATCCCAGTATCCTGCACCTAATACTAATGCTGGATTATAAATTATAACGTTGAGACCTTCCGCTTTTCCTCTCCATGCCTCTAACTCACCGAGATACTTTGACACTCCATACTGAGTATGTGCTATGTCTTCTTTCCACTCAGTCTTTTCCGAGATCGTAGAGTTATCTTCTTCTGTGCCGATCGCTTCTATAGAACTCAAATGTATCAATCTCTCCACCTTATGCTCCAGACACAGATTCACAATAACTGCAGTACCATCTACATTGACCCTATACATTTCCTTAAATTCCCTAGGCCAAAAAGATATCACTCCTGCACAATGAATTACAGTTTTCACCTCAACAAATAGATCATGTAATGTTACACCATCTGTAATGTCAGCTTCATACCAGTTGATCTTGCTTTTAATATCCTGTACTAGATCTAAAGCGTCATCGGGCAAGTGTATAGCATGAATGTTATCATGACCATCTGCAACTAGTTTCCTGAGCAAATAAGAACCTATCAATCCCGAACCACCTGTAACTAATATTTTAGAATTCTTATTCATGGATGATATATCACGCCTGCGGAGCAATCCTTGCTTGCTCCAGTAACACTTGCTATGCAATTAGGTTTATTACCTACCCTGAGATAACCCATCAATGCCATGAGTATAGCTTCTTTATATTCGATAATATTCGGTTCTGGTAGGAACACTTTAACGCCTTGGGACCCACAGTGAAAACTTATTCTCTCCATCATGAATTTATTGAATACTCCTCCACCTGTGCAAAAGATAGTCTTATCTAAAAGACTAAATTCTTCGCTCAAAGAAATATTTGTAAGGTCATTCTTGATCGCTATGGCGATGAACTCAACTGCGGTGCGCAACCTGTTTTTTATAGTGTCTTCATAAGTTAGTAACGGTTGCGTATAGTTATCTCTCACCCAACTATTATCCAAAGACTTAGGATAGTTTTTACTCAAGTAATTGTTGTCCAATAGCGTTCTCAACAAATCCTCATTCAACTTTCCATCAGAAGCCATTTTCCCATCATCATCATAATCCAAACCTTCAAGATTGCTAAGTGCGTTGAGCATCTGATTACATGGTGCTATATCGTAGCCTAAGACGTGCTGGTCTCGGACATGACTGATATTTACTATTCCTCCAAGATTAAGATAAAAGTCATGACCTCCAAACAAATACTTATCAGCCAAGGGAGCTAGTGGAGCGCCCTGTCCACCACAAGCAATATCCTGAGACCTAAAGTCGCATATCGTCGGAATCCCAGTCCCTTGAGATATCAATGCCCCGTTTCCTAACTGTATAGTATAGCCTCCTGCTGGCGCATGTAATACGGTATGACCGTGAGATGCGATATAATCTACTTTCTCTGTATTAGTAAGATAAGTAGAAATACTAGCAGAAAGGAATTTACTAAACTGCGTATCTAGAGAATATAATTCCAACTGTGATTTACTTGCTGCGACCTTAAGACCTTCTTTGAGTTCATCCGAGAATCTAAAACTAATTTGGTCTACTAATTCATAATTTAATCTATCCTCAACCATCCAAAAACTACAGATTGCAGCATCTACACCATCGCAAGAGCTTCCTGACATTAGACCTAGTACATTGATTTTATTGTTCATCTAGAAATGATTAGGATTCGACTCACAAGATAAATAAAAGAATTTCGATGCTAAGATCGGAGAAAACTTAAGAATTAACTATTGATAATCACTCCGATATGTTAATGATAGATAAACGGACGACGTTAGTCTAAAAACTGGAGAAACTTTACAACCAAACAAAGTTTCCGGCGTTTATTCAACATATATTTGCAACCAATGACGCAAACTGAAAATTTACTGGTTACCGCTCGGAACTTCTTCATGCAATATGGCATAAAGAGCGTAAGCATGGATGACCTATCCAGTAAGCTAGGTATATCTAAAAAAACACTTTATCAAGTAGTGGATAATAAAGAAGACTTAGTAATGAAGGTGATTGAGAATCACATAGAATTGCAAAATGAGGCCATGAATAACATCCGCTCCCAAGAGCTCAATGCTATAGAAGAGATGATGGAATTTGCAAAGTACATCATTGATCTATTAAAAAATCTAAAACCTGGAGTCGCCTACGATCTACAAAAGTATTATCCGAGCGCGTGGAAAAAAATAGAAACACTTCATTTTGACACCGTAGACAAGATCATATTAGAAAATGTGGAGAAGGGAATAAAAGAAGGAGTATACAGAAAGAATGTAAACCCAGAAATAATCTCTAGATTCTATGTTACACTAGCCATACAGATCACTAATGAGAAATTATTCCCATCAAAGAAACTCAAAATGGAAGCATTGGTCAGAGAATTTATTTCCTATCATTTCTACGGGATTGCCTCACTAGAAGGATTCAAAAAACTTAACACGATTAAAAAAATATAAACTGCCGACTATGCAGCATGTTATCTTAACCTTTTTGATTTTAGTATTTTCTATCAGCTTGCATGGGCAGATGGAGTTTGATCTTGAAGATGCCATCAACTATGCTAAAGAATTTAGCAATAGCAAGAAGAAAGCACAGCTAGATGTTATGGACTCCGAGCAACTTGTGAAAGAATACAAGTCAATAGGAATGCCTAAGCTATCCTTGGATGCTGGCTACACTTATTTTCCGCTGATACCTGCTAATCCTGTAGATGATTTTATATCTCCAGCGATCTATGGGGTTCTATTTCAAGAGCAAGTCATACCGCAGAGAGAACTGGGTCCTCCTGAGACTTTTAAACTTGCTTTTCAGCGAAAGCAAAGCCTCAATGCAGGGCTCAATTTTTCTGCCTTACTATTTGACCAAGCATACCTTAAAGGACTTAAAGCCTCTAAGTTATCGATCGATATATCTAGGTCTCAGATACTATTGACAGATAAAGAAGTAGCGAGTATGGTCACTAAATCATATCTCGCTGTACTGATAGCAGAAAGAAATATCGAGTTCCTAGATAAGAATATAGAGGTACTCAAAAAATCCCTTGGCGATACGAAGACCATATACGAAAGTGGCTTTGCAGAGCAACTAGATATTGATAGATTATCCTTATCTGCTGATAATCTAAGTATCGAAAAAGAAAATGTGGAAGAGCTTATAACGCTCAGTTACAATGTGCTTAAATATAACATGAGCTACCCTTTAGAAGAAGAACTCATATTGACAGAAAGCTTAGAAGATCTTTTGAACCTGATCAATGTAGATGAAAAATTATTGACTGAGGAAATTGACTTTACTAATCGACCTGAATTCTCACTACTCAATCAAGCTATAGAATTAGACCAGATGGATGTCAATCGACTAGGTCAGAATCTGCCCACGCTGAGACTCAATGCCGGACTAGATGGAACACTACAGAGAGATAGATTACTCAACAATGATGAGACGGGAATCATCCCAAGTGCCTTTGTGGCTTTAGGACTCAACTACAATATTTTTGATGGTAGGGAAAGACGGTCACAAAAACAGCGGTCGATCATAAGAATGGAGAAAAAGAAGATTGACCTAGAAGAGTTTCAGCGCGGAATGACCTTAGAAGTGGTGAATGCAAAATCTCAATTACAAAATGCGAAACGAACTTTAGAAAATAGAGAGAGAACACTTGCTCTAAGTGAAAGCATATTCGAAAAAGCAAATATAAAATTTAGAGAAGGCGTAGGATCTAGTGTAGAGGTAAGCCAAGCAGAATCTTCTCTATATGATTCTCAATCCAAACTGATCAATGCAATGTATGATCTCGTATTAGCGAAAGCTAATCTTGATATTGCATTTGGAAATATTAAATAATGAAGTCAATTAAGAATAATCTTCATGTCTACAGACAAAGCATTGATAGCCATAACTTCAGCTTTTTCTCGTCCCGTAGCTACGGCTATGAAACGAAAAAAGAGCTTTGTTCTGACAATCAAGCCTTTATCTTCAAATATAAATACCATTCTCAACTGACTTCAGTAAATCCCTAATAATGAAATATATAATTACAACATTATTGATAGTAATAGGCTTTGCATCCTGCCAGCCAGATGCTGCATGGCCTGATGACCTAGAAGGAAAGCAAACGCTTCTAAGTGAAAAGAAAAAAGAAGTAAGGGCACTAGAATCTGACATTAAGAATTTAAAAAAGGAGATAGAAGACCTTAAGCCAAAAAAGGATAAAAAACGAAGGCTTGTAAGCACTAAAGAAATAGAGAAAAAGGATTTTCAAAAATTCTTGAATGCGCAAGGAAGCATCGTCGCAGAAAATGTAGTCAAGGTGTCTAGCGATATGGGTGGCAGGCTAGTTAATATCTATGCTAAAGAAGGAGACTATGTAAGGAAAGGAAAATTACTCGCCAAAGTAGACCTAGAATCTTTTAATAAACAAGGTGCAGAGTTAGAAAAATCACTGGAGCTAGCCAATACTACTTATGAAAGACAGAAGAGACTCTGGGATCAAAACATAGGATCTGAGATGCAGTACTTGCAAGCTAAGAATAATAAAGAACGATTAGAAAAAAGTCTTGAGTCTATCAGCTACCAATCTTCTAGAGCAAACGTATATGCTCCTATGAGCGGATACATAGACAGAGAGTATATGCAAAAAGGAGAGATAGCAGCACCAGGGATGCCTATCCTCCAAATCCTTAATTCTTCTAAGCTAAAAGCGGTCGCTGATCTTCCTGAGAGATATCTTGGCAAGATCAAAAAGGGAGACAGAGTAGAACTTAATATTCCCGCCCTAGATGAGAAAATATTTGGTAGAGTAGACCTCATCGGCCGTAGTATAGACCCTGCTAATCGAACATTCAAAACAGAAGTATCGATCAGTAATAAATCTGGTACACTCAAGCCTAACTTATTGGTAGAAATGATGATCAATGATTATACGGAGAAGGAAGCAATAGTGGTGCCTCTCTCTCTGGTACAAGATGAGATAGGGGGCAGAAAATTCATCTTTGTAAGTGAGACTGGTGTAGATGGTACTATGGCTGTAAAAAAATATGTGACTCCTGGCGAAAGCTATGATGCAGAAATAATAATCCTAGAAGGTCTGTCTGGGAATGAGACTTTAATAATTGATGGAGCAAGGAATCTCGTAGACAATGAATTGATTACTATTGAAAACTCAAAAGAGGGCGTATAATGAGTGAACCAATCAAGGTAATTGACAAGTTAAGAGAGTTTAAACTATCCACATTTGCAGTTGACAATGGGACGAGTATATTCCTGTTAGCATTTATGATCTTGCTCTTTGGGGTTAGGTCTTATATCGCCATTCCTAAAGCACAATATCCAGACGCCTATCTTCCTAATATATTTATCAATACCCCTTACTTTGGTAACTCGGCTACTGATATAGAAAACCTCATAACCAAGCCAATAGAAGAAGAACTGTCGGCCATAAATGGACTAAAAGAAATCAGGTCTAATTCATTACAGGACTTTTCAATAATTATTGCTGAATTCTCATCAGACCTAAGTATTGATGAAGCCCTGGTGAAAGTTAAAGATGCTGTAGACCGCGCTAAAAGCGAATTACCAAATGATCTAGACCAAGAACCTATCATCGAAGAGATAGCTTTTGCAGACTTCCCGATAATGACTATAAATCTTTCTGGGCCGTTTACGATGGACCAACTAAGAAGCTATGCAGAAGACCTACAAGATGAAATAGAAGATGTAAAAGAAGTCTCTAAAGCTGTCATGAAAGGTGCCCTAGAGCGAGAGGTGAAAATAGATGTTGATCTTGTAAAAATGCAATCGCTCAAGGTATCCTTTAGAGATATAGAAGGGGCCATATCCAGTGAGAACATATCTATGTCAGGCGGCGAAATTGTAGCAAATGAGTTTAGGAGATCAGTGCGGGTAGTCGGAGAGTTTAAAGATGTAAAAGAATTAGAAAATCTAATCATTAAATCTGAGAATGAACGACCTATTTATTTGAGAGATCTAGGCACGGTCTCCTATGGATTTGAGGAGCGAAATTCTTATGCAAGAGCAGATGGTTTTCCTGTAATATCATTAGAGGTTTCAAAAAGACAGGGTCAGAATTTACTATCAGCAGCTGACAATATTAATGCGACACTAAATAGACTCACACCAAAGTTTCCTGAAAATCTAACTGTAAAATTATTTAATGACCAATCCATATATACTAGAAATGAAGTGTCAAATCTTCAAAATAGTATTATCTCAGGAGTAATTCTTGTTGTCCTGATATTGCTATTTTTTCTTGGTTTAAGAAATGCAACATTCGTAGGTTTAGCGATTCCTCTGTCAATGCTGATGGGTCTTATGTGGTTGCACTTATCAGACACTACTTTGAATATTGTAAGTCTGTTTTCACTGATACTCGCCCTGGGTATGTTAGTGGATAATGCAATTGTTACTGTTGAGAATATTTATCGGTACATGCAAAATGGATTCAATGGAACAGATGCCGCCAAATATGGTGCAAGTGAAGTTGCGATGCCTATTATCGCATCTACAGCTACTACTTTAGCCGCTTTTTTACCCTTAGCATTTTGGCCTGGGATCTTGGGAGAATTTTTTAGATACATGCCTATCACGCTTATTGTTGTACTGGGGTCTTCCCTCTTCGTAGCCTTAGTTATCAATCCTGTATTTACTTCTCGATTCATGAAAGTAGATGCTATGGCAGAGGAGCGTTCTGGGTATGTAAAGAAAAGAAAGAATGTTTTACTAGGTTCACTGTTTTTAGTGTTGACTGGTGTTGCTGCCCATCTTATAGGAATCATGTGGTTAAGAAACTTAGTAGGTATTGCTGCTATAGTTGCCTTGGTTAATTTCTTCCTCTTGAGACCTATGTCTTTTTCGTTTCAGAATAAAGGATTACCCGTATTAGAAAATGCATATAATAGATTTATAAGATTCGCATTGAAAAGTTTTGTACCAATGATGTTCTTTGCTGGGTCTTTCGTTTTACTATTTGCCTCCATTGGCCTACTTATGGTAAAAACTCCTCCGGTCGAATTTTTCCCTCAGCCAGACCCTGTTTACGCTAATGCATTTATCGAATTACCTATTGGGTCTGACATAGAAGCAACTAACGATCTACTTCTGGAGTTTGAAGAAAAAGTAAAAACTGGATTGTCCGAATTTGACCCTATTATAGAATCTGTTTTGACTCAAATAGGCAAAGAGACTTCTGACCCTAACAGTCCACCAGAGCCCGGGTTTACACCTCACAAGGCAAGGTTGACTATTTCTTTCATTACGGCTAAAGAGAGAGGAGAACTATCATCCGTAGATGCTGTAGAAGAGTTAAGAAATGTACTCTCCGGTGTCCCTGGAGTGAAGGTAGTCATAGCTAAAGATAATGCTGGGCCACCTACAGGACCTCCTATCAATATCGAAATACAAGGTGACAATATGGATACCATAGCTTACCACTCTCAGAAGATCATATCATATATTAATGATGAAGGAATAGATGGGATAGAAGAACTGAAAGCGAATATAAATATTGGAAAACCAGAATTGATCGTCAATGTAAATAGAGAAGTTGCAAGAAGATACGGACTATCAACTGCGCAAATAGCTAGTACGCTAAGAACCTCCATCTATGGTAAAGAAGTTTCTAAGTTTAAAGATGGCGAAGATGATTATCCAATAATGCTAAGATCAGATGCTAGATCAAGAAATAACATCGACGCTTTAATGAATCAAAAAATCACCTTCAGAGATCAAGCAAGACAAGGGATGGTCGTACAGATCCCTATCAATACAGTTGCAGATTTTGATTATAGATCTACTTATAGCTCTATAGGTAGATTAGACCAAGAGCGGGTAATTACGGTATACTCTAATACACTACCAGAGTACAATGCTAATGAAGTAGTCGATCAAGTAAAAGGGCTCATGGAAGATTATGATCTACCTGAAGGATACAGCTTTGCATTCACGGGTGAAGCAGAGCAGCAAGCCGAAGAGGTGGCATTTCTTAGTTCTGCTTTTCTAGTTGCTTTGTTCTCTATTTTTATAATCGTTGTTGCGCAGTTTAATTCTATAATATCTCCGTTTATTATTTTGCTATCAGTACTATTTAGTACAATAGGTGTTTTTATAGGGTTCGCGCTAACTGGAGAAACCATCTCTATCGTATTTACTGGAATCGGTATTATTGCCCTAGCAGGTATTGTAGTAAATAATGCCATTGTACTGATAGACTATATCAACTTGCTCGTACAAAACAAAAGAGAATCCTTAGGCATAGATAAGATGACCAACATGAATAATGATGACGTCAAAAATGCGATCATCCAAGGTGGTGCTACTCGTCTCAGGCCTGTACTCCTTACTGCCATTACTACGATTCTAGGACTAGTACCGTTAGCATTAGGCATAAATTTTAACTTCTTTACACTGATCAGTGATCTTGATCCACAGTATTTTGCTGGTGGCGATAACACTGCACTGTGGGGACCGATGGCATGGACGATCATTTATGGTTTAGTCTTCGCTACTTTTCTTACCTTGATCATTGTACCGGTGATGTACTGGTTAGCGTTCAGAGCTAAGAAGTATTTTTCACACAAATTATTTCCTAGAGAAAACAAAACTGTTGCTGCTTGAGTAAAGATAAATCCATACAAGACCTAAGACAAGACTATAGTCAAAGCGAACTAGCGCGGACCGACTTGGATGAAAATCCTATGAATCAATTTGAGGTTTGGTGGAAGGCTGCGATAGCCTCAGAGATCTTAGAACCTAATGCGATGACTCTCGCAACGGTAGATAAAAAAGGAATCCCATCAGCAAGAATAGTTTTGCTCAAAGAACTGAGGCCAAAGGGCTTTGTGTTTTATACAAATTATAAAAGCAAAAAAGCTCAGGACATTAAAAAAAATAAAAATGTGGCTTTAGTTTTTCTCTGGAAAGAGCTACAGCGACAAGTGAGGATACAAGGTGTTATCAAAAAGATCAGCGAAGCAGATTCTCTAAAGTATGCTCAGACTAGACCCATAAAATCTCAGATGGGTGCGTGGGTATCTCAGCAGAGTAAGGTTATAAAAGACCGAGCTAAATTGGAGAAAAAAATGAACCACCTGATCGAGGAGTTTGGTGAGCAAACAGCCATGCCTAAGCCTCCGTTTTGGGGTGGGTATATTGTCAAGCCTACTGCTATTGAGTTTTGGCAGGGAAGGCGTAGTCGTTTGCATGATCGGTTACGGTATCGTAAGGTTAAGAAGGGGTGGGTTGTTGATCGGTTGTCGCCGTGAATCAGATACGGCGTGCCGAACTCCAACTAGTAGATAGAAGTATCGAATATCTTAATGGGAGTGTGACGATTTTGGGTATGAATAATCAAATACTGTTTGCCTGTAAGAATTATATTATTTGAGAATCATGAAATGGTCAAGATACTTTTTTGCTAAAAAAAAGTAAGTAATCCAAAAATCCACTAATCCTAAAAATCATAATTCAGACAAAAGAATCTAGTTAAATTATGTGATTAGTTTTCAACTTTCAACTACCACCCTATCCTATCTATGATCTTCCAAGGACTCATTTTTTGTAGATTGATATTAAATCCTATTTTTCTAAAAAAAGAAGCATCCAATGATCTATAAGCCTCATCTATCTGAGATGAATTAATTATCGGAATGTAAACCTCTACTATATCATCTAAAAAACTCAACTGTATCCCACCACTGTAGAGAGACTTAGCTTCGAAAGCTCCAGCAGAAGTGGGCTTGGAGTTATATATCCCTGCATCAAAATAAAAACTCAACGGCAAAAAATCAGGAAGCCTGATCGGGAGATCAAGGGTAAGATTAACCGAAGCGATATAATCATTTGACTGACCTAGATTTCCAAACGAACTACCTGTTGTATACTTAAAACCTCCTTCTCTCATGAGCACCTGCTGTGTCCATACTGAAGACTGGTCAGATCTACCAAAAAACAACTCTTCGTAGTTATCCGTGAAGCCTTGATAAGATAATGATCGGGTACCTCTCACTAGACTATTATTCGTACTACCTACGTTTCTTTGTGAGTTTGACAAGAACTTACTGTAGTAAACTCTCAGTCCGATATTCTTTTGGTTAGCATACATAAATTTGCTATCCCACTCCAGTGATAGATTGAGATAATCATGATCTTGCCCTACAGTATTTTCGTAAGATTCATATTCTAACATCAGCTCTACGCTATGAGGAAATAGCGTAGTAACCTTGTCCATTTTATATTTTAATTGGTGATTATAGGCAGCCCTATTCCATTCCTTTGACTCCGTTTCAAAATTAAATCGCTCCGCTTTGTAGGTGGTTAAGTGGTATGATAGGTTATGAGTCGTAGGATGCTTAAAGTTTGGTTTGAAGCTATAAGCTATGTAGGGTTGCAATTTAGCATATCGCAATTCGTAGTCAAACTCTTCATTATCATTATGATGGAATGATCTTGCATTTATCCCAACTGTAAGTTGTCTTGGGCTTTCGTTATCCCAGTAGTGATTGTATCGAGTATTGAGGTCACCTACCACATTGCCTGATCCAAATCCATAAAAAATAGATGTATTATCCTGCACCTTAAAATTGGGAGCCAAAGCACTGTGATCCGAAAAACCTATCATCAACCCATCATAAGCGTTAAACCCGAGCAGTGGCATGATGAATCTTCCCTTCTTTGCATCATCATCCAGCCCTAATCCAAATTTGTAATCTACTTCTTTCCAACCTCTAAAAAGTCCACTTTCTCTCTGGTTATTGTATCTGTTTATGTCCAGCGATCTCCCGTCAGGATCTATCCTAATATTCTTCAAATTCGTTCCTGGCAATTCTACTATCTCTACATTTTCATGCCCTTCATTCCAAATTACATTATTTTCAGAATCACTATCCTTACTTCCCACTGAGTAAGGAGCGTTTATATCACCTTTGTTTTCTACTTGTAATATTGTATTACCACCAGCCGTTTTCTTCGACTTTAACTTGTAGTCTATCTTACGGTTAGAATCGATTAAGCCATCAAAAAACCAATCTAGGTCCCTATCTATCATAGACTCAAATTCGTCTCTAAGATCTTGCGGAGATGGGTGTTTGAATTTCCACCTTTCGTAAAAACTGCGGATGACTTGATCTAGTTTTTCAGTACCTAGATAGTCTTCAAGATATTGAAATGCCAAAGCCGGTTTCATATAAGCACTCAGCAAATAATTATTTAGCGACAACTCTGACGATGGAGTATTTATAGCTTGATCCAAGTGTCGACTAGTCTGCGCTAATACTGCATAATTAATCAATGGGAGATCGACATTCTTACCTATAAAGGAAGGTAGATAATGATTGAATCTATCTTTAGTTTGTAGGGCTTGATTAATATACCTGTGGTCGTAGTATGTTGTAAGACCTTCATCCATCCATGGGTGCGTCCGCTCATCGAATCCCAACACTCCTTGAAACCAATTGTGCCCTACCTCATGCGCAATGACATGTTGCAATTCTTCTTTATTGGATACTTTATCTATCACGGTGATGGTAGGATACTCCATACCTCCACCAGCTTGCAACGGGGCTTGGACAACAGAATATTGACCGTACTGATAGTCACCTACTTTGTCTGAGAAGAATTTGATAGCATCTACAGTATAGTCATTTGCCTTCTCCCAATAGTCCCCTTGTATATCGGTGGAATATGTAAATACCTCCACATCATTATTACCAACAGTTACCTTACTTTTTTTGACCGTGAAATTAGGGTTCGCAAACCACGCAAAATCGTGTACGTTTTCTTCTTTAAATTGAATTTTTTTTCTTGCATTATTAGACTTCGTATTCTGACTTCCGTTTGCGAGCGTATTCACCCATTCCTTTTCTTCCTTAGTTTCTAAACGACCAGTGGCCGCAACGATGTAATTTTGAGGCACATCTAGTGTCACATCGTAAGCGCCGAACTCAGCATAAAATTCTCCCATTGCCAAGTAAGGCATGGGATGCCATCCTGCAAGATCATACACAGCAGGCTTAGGATACCACTGAGTGATCTGGTAGCTATCCTTGGCTCTACCCATTCTGCTGAACGACCTAGGAATTTTGACTATAAACGGAGTGCTTATTTCCACAGATCCACCTGGCGGAATATCATTCTCTAGAATGATCAAAGCTATGTCGGGATTCTCTCCATCAAGCTTCCAAATCGTCTTCTTCCCATCAATCTTAAAATCTAAGCTATCAATACCTCCTATATCACTCTTGGATGAAAAATGGAAATCTGTCATTCCCATTTCTAGCGCTTGCTTGGCAAATGCGGTTCGCTTTGAGGAATATGCATTTGGCCATAAGTGCATATAGATCTTGTCAAGTGCTTGAGGAGAATTATTCAAATACTGGATCTTGATGTTCCCTACAAGCTCATGAGAACTCACATCAAGTTTAGCTTCGATCAGATAATCAACTTTTTGCTGAAAATAGGACTCTTGACTTTTGAGATTATATATAGAAAAAAATAAGATTATCCCTAAATAATAATTTTTCATATGCGTAATTAACGGCTAATACCAAAGAATATGCCTATAAAAATAATGCATATATAGAGATTGAAATATATAAACGGAGATAGCTACAAGTTAAGCTGTAAATAGCTACCCGATTTATAGATAAAATCACTGTTTTTATGCTGTAAACTTAAAATCAGCCATTAAAACGATTTTATTATGGTATTTAAGTTGATATTTCACTCTAGAATAAGAGCAATTTATATATTGAAATTATTATTATAATTAAAATATAGGTATATAAGTATCGATAATCATCGAACTTTATATCCTGATAAAATATATATATGTTAAAAATTAGACTTATAGTTATCATATTTTTTGGACTTTCTTTGACCGCCTGTACCCCTTCACAAAAGTTGAAACAGCCTGAAATTGATGTCGAAAAGAATGCTGATAAAGAGATGGTATTCCCAGATGATTGGATGGGATATTGGAAAGGTGATCTAGAGATCTTCAAGGAGAATAAATTGACTAGAACACTTCCTATGGCACTAGACCATGCATATACAGATACGACTGGATATTACAAATGGGCTATTATCTATGGCCCAGATTCTATCGCTGGCAGAAGAGATTATTATCTCAAAACTGTCGACGCTGAAAAAGGTCACTATCAGACCGATGAGCGAAATAGTATTTTCTTGGACTCCTATCTTTTTGGTGATCAATTGATCGCCTATTATGATGTCGGCACTTTTAACATTCAATCTATCTATACTCGGTCAGGAGAAGAATTACACTTTGAGATCAATGTATTCGGTCAAGAACCAATTGCGACTACTGGAAATCAAATCATAGATGGGGATACCATACCAGAAGTGAGGAGCTATCCTGTCACCACAAAACAGAAAGCGATCTTAAGAAGAGTTAGATAAACTTTTATTTTCTCTACTAAAAGTTATCCATCTCGATAAAAGAAATTCACCTTTGAAGCATGAGCGGGAATAAGCGAGCTATAATTTTCATATTCATCACTGTGATGATCGACGTGATCGGTTTTGGTATCATCATCCCTGTACTCCCTACCCTCATAGAAGAACTAACTGGTCTTCCCATAAGTGAGGCATCAGCATATGGTGGATTGTTGCTAGTTGCATTTGCCGTGATGCAATTTTTATTTTCACCTGTATTAGGAGAGCTTAGTGATAAGTTTGGTCGTCGGCCAGTATTGTTGATTTCATTATTTGGCCTAAGCTTAGATTATTTACTCCATGCATTTGCACCTACTATAGCATGGCTTTTCCTAGGGAGGATACTAGCAGGAATCGGTGGCGCAAGTTATACTACTGCAACAGCGTACATGGCCGATATATCTTCCAAAGAAGACAAAGCAAAGAATTTTGGTCTCATCGGGGCTGCATTTGGATTTGGATTTATCATCGGGCCGGCTATTGGTGGCATCTTTGGAGATATAGATGTAAGACTACCATTCTACATCGCAGCAGCACTGTCATTTGCTAATTTTCTTTTTGGTTACTTCTTTGTGCCTGAGTCACTCCCAGTAGAAAATCGTCGAGAACCGGATTATAAGAAAATGCTGCCTGGTGCAGCGCTAAAGGATCTTGGTAATTTTAAAGGAATCGGATATTTATTGATAGCCCTCTTTTTTGTGAATATTGCTGGGCAAGCCTTACCTGCCATCTGGTCTTGGTTTTCTATAGAAGTGTTTGACTGGTCAGAGGCGGAGGTGGGTTACAGCTTGAGTTTTGTCGGGCTGATGGTTGCTATCGTGCAAGGAGGGCTAGTAGGCAAGGCAGTCAAAAAGTATGGTCAGGTCAAGGTCATTAAATTCGGGTTTGTGTTGTGGAGCTTAGGTATGATGCTGTTTGCATTTTCCAGCAAAGCATGGATGCTTTATGCTTTCATGATACCATATGCGCTTGGTGGAGTTGCTGGCCCTACCCTACAAGGCCTCTTGTCCAATACCGTCTCCGAAAAAGAACAGGGTAAACTCCAAGGCGCAATAACCAGCATGGTCAGTCTAACAACTATCATCGGACCCGGAATCGCCACTGGTCTATTCTATGTATTTACTACAGACAAAGTAGGTATATACTTTCCTGGTGCATCCTTCTTAGCTGCTAGCTTACTATTAGTCGTATCTACAGTACTGGTTAATGTAGGTCTTAAACGACTGGATACCAAGCACTTAAGCTAGCGATAGTTTTTCTCAATATCACTTACCCACTTTATCAATACGAATAATAAGTAGATACCTACGCTTACTATTCTGCCTATATATCCCCTCCTATCGTAGCTCATCTTTGGATTGTAATTAATTCATAAATAAATCTAAATACCATGAAACGATCAAAATTATTTTTCAAGAACCTATCCCTAAGTTTAGTTGCTTTTGCTCTACTCTTTTCTAACACCATTTTCGCAAATGATTTTATAGAAGGCCAGCAACTCAGCATAGTCGCTCCATCAGGATTATCCCTACGAGATGCGCCTAGCCAGTTAGCCAAAATATTAGATGTCATTGATTTTGGTGAGGAAGTTACTGTCATCAATTCGAGTGAAGTAGTCTGCAAATCAGAAAAAATAGATTGGGTAGAAGGAGAATGGATACTTGTAGAGTATCAAGGACAACGAGGATTTATGTTCGACGGATTTTTATCCAATCTTCCATTACCAGAATACGAATTTGAGATCGCTCATAATGATATGGATATTATTCACTCTCTAGATTCGTGGGTCAACTATCACTATGACATGTCTCTAACTCCTGACACGCTTACAGAAAATGATCATGCTTATAAAACGGTACACTATTTTGATAATAATCAGAAACTTATAAAGACTGATGAATTAGGGTACTTCAGAATGGATGTTTATTTATCAGATGTAAGGATCATGGATGCATATCACCTCTTGGTCAATATGCTTCCTTCTAAAGCAGAGATGGCTACATTCTACAATAAGTCAGTTTTCATACAAGACGCGGATGGTAACCTAGATACTATAAAGATCAACCTAGATAATCAAGTAGTCATCCAAAAAACTAAAAGTGGACAGATCAGGATAAAGACCTACACCGAGCATGTAGGGTGCGGAATGTAAAAATCTTTAATCAAGACGTGATGAAATTGAAGGTTCACATGGCTTGGCAAAGAAAAAGTTCAACTTGACTCGGGATAGATTCGGACTATCATTATTTTATGAAAATTAAGCGCAAACGCAGAAGACCCTTCGGCTTTGCTCAGGATAAGTTCGGACTATCATTTTTCTATGAAAAATAAGAGCAAATCCATAAGATCCTTCGGCTTTGCTCAGGATAAGTTCGGACTATCATTTTTCTATGAAAAATAAAAGCAAATCCACAAGATCCTTCGGCTTCGCTCAGGATAAGTTCGGACTATCATTTTTCTATGAAAAATAATGTCCTCACTTAATTATTGTTCAACGCTATAAAGCGGTTCATAACGATGGGCCGCTTTATTTTTTTCTACCTACGATTGCCTAATCTTAGATGTATCGCCTGAACTAAGATTTTTAGGTTTAAAGGATTTGGAAAATATATTATGGACTCACGAGAAAGAAACCCTCAGCAACCTTCGATACAAACATCTAAGAATACTTAAAATTTATCGACAAGAAATATCAATACAATATTCATCAAATCTCCATCCGCCCAAGCACATCTAGGAGATCTTCTTTTCTGCGACGGCTTACGGGCAATACACTTCCGTCTAGTAATATCACATCACTAGCACCATCTTCTGAAGCTATTTTTTTTATGCAATTTATGTTAGCGGTGAATGATCGGTGTATTCTCATAAAAACATTAGTATCTAAAAGTTTCTCTAATGTATTCAAGGTCTTAGTGACCATGATGCGCTTACCATCTGATGTATACACATTGCAATAATTAGAATCTGCTTGGAGGTAAGTTATATCACTTTGAGTGACGATCTCGATAGCATTTTTTGTATGCAATAAAATTCTTTTGGCCGAAATAGATTTGTCCATTTCTTGTAATAGCTCAGTAAGTTGTTCTCGCTTGAATGTTTTATCAACTTCTCTTACTCTATCCACACAACTAACTAGGTCATCTTTATCCACAGGCTTAAGCAGATAGTCCATCGCTTTCACTTTGAATGCGCGAATTGCATATTGATCGTATGCAGTGACAAAGACCACATTAAAATCCATATTGTCGCCAAGACAATCTAGCATCTCAAATCCATTCATCCATGGCATCTCTATGTCTAGAAATACAAGCTCAGGTTTGTACTCATTGATCGCTTGCAAGCCTTCCTTGGCCGAATTACATATTGCTACTACTTCTACATTTTCACAATACAAACCTAGCTTCATCTTCAACGCTTCTAGTGCTGCTGGTTCATCATCTATAATCACAGCTTTTATCATTCGGGCAATTGTTCTTTGGACCTGTATTTGTTTGGCTTCTACATTCATTAAGGTACGAATTTATCTTTTTTGAATTGTAATATCATTTTGTTCATTTGTCATAAAATGCTATAGTCAATAAAATATTTATCAATCTATAAGATGCTTTACTTATGCTAATAATATTGAACTTCTCAATTTAAATTATAGCTCAAACCCCCACCAGGTGAGTTGAAGGTCCATTCCCCAACTAACTTCTTGATCCATTCTTTGTACATTAATTATAAACTCAGTTCTTGTAACAGATTGAATGGTTGTATTAAAAGTGTCTGGGAAAAAATTAGCTACTGCACTGTCAGGATGCCTTGCTGTTACTGTAATATGAGGTATTCCCTCAAAAGGTTCATCGAATCTTATTCTATAAAGTGCGAATCCGTCTACATCAAATCTAATATCATTTTCACCATTATCAGGACCTGCTGTATATGTACCTCCTTTCAGATTCCGCATATATGTGCCTCCATTACCTACTTTCATTTTACCGTCTCTTCTTACAACTAAGGCATTCCTCCTATCTGTCTCATTATCACCATTACCTACAATAAAAAGAGGATCATCTTGACTTCTAATTATATCCTGCACAATCGGATCATTGTAACTACCCACAGCAAAAGACTCTGGCGAAGCAGTCCTTGTACGATTACCAGCTGCAAATGTATTAGGACCTAATGCTCTAGTAATATTATTTATAGCGATGGAGGATTCTCCAGAAGCTATTGCATTATGTCCCATGGCAACTGCATGATCCCCGTTTGCTTCTGAATCGGCTCCCATTGCAACGGTTGATATTCCTCTTGCTTTAGCTGCGTATCCCATAGCTATTGAATTTACTCCTATAGCTTCTGAGTTAGAACCTCCAGCAAAAGAATAATCACCTAGTGCATTATTAAAGAACCCCTGAGAAAGCGAAAATCTGCCATCAGCTTTACTTGGGCCTACAGCTACACTACGCTTACTCATGTCTCCAGTCAAGGTAGATCGATCACCTGATCCAATACTAAATATGTTATCCTGTTGTAATGGAAAATATCCACCATTAATAAATTGAGTAGGGATATGATCTGTACCGATGATGATGGAATTACTATTCGCAAAATTATTTGCAGCACTCGACCCAATAATTATATTACCATCACCTGATGCTCCAAATCCTGCCCTGGACCCAATGACTACATTATGCGAAATATTGTTTGCTCTAGAAATTGCAAAATCGCCAATCACAACATTACTATTCCCATCCTCTAGATCAGACGCTGCAAATGTTCCATAAAAACTATTGGAGTGACCATTTTGATTATTGATCCCTGCGTATGCCCCAAAAAAACTATTAGAATATCCTTCAGAATTATTACTGCCCGATAGAGAACCAAAAAATGAATTAAAGCCCCCCAATGACCTTTTACCTGCTCCATTACCTACATAGGTATTTCTTTGCCTGACCCTGGTATCATTATTTACTGAATTATCAATTTTGGAATAAAATTCTAACATAGGATCTCCAGAAATATTCCTTTTGAAAACTGCCAACGAATCTCCATCAACATCAATTCTGACTCTATCCCCATCACCCTCTTGTAAGTATACTTTAGTATCTTGATCGTCATCTATTAGTAACAATGAGCTTCCTGATGTTGATCCTGTTGGTAATTCTACTTCGTTTCCACCAATCCCCGATATTGTCAATCTATTTCCTGTGATGGATAAAGTTTGTATTTCATTCTCAGGGTCTGCATCTGCATCATCTATGCCATCTGATAGTGTAGAGAGATCTACTGACATACTATTATCCAGACTTAGCTCTCTTGTGATTGGATCAAAACTTAAATTCTGAATCTCATTAGTCGGGTCTGCGTCTGCATCCTGACCTCCTGTAGGAATCGTGACCGTCCCTCCATCTGTTAAACTCAACTCATTACTTGTAGCATCAAAACTTATAGTTTGAATCTCATTCGTAGGGTCTGCATCTGCATCATCTATTCCATCTGATAGTGTAGAGAGATCTACTGACATACTATTATCCAG
>ENA-ORXT01000416-ORXT01000416.1-marine-metagenome-genome-assembly--contig:-NODE-416-length-68342-cov-5.215996_pt1 | contig 68342 bp, 49 predicted proteins | sample MGYA00237868_ERZ511482 | MGnify/ENA metagenome assembly ERZ511482 | reverse complement strand
AATCCATGTCAATCCGCGAAATCCGTGATTCTAAACGCGTAATATGGGCGGGGGGCGGGGGGACGCGGGTGCGAGGGCAAGTTGGGGAAGCGTAGTGAATTCTAGCCGACTGCTTGACTATCTGACTACTTGACTTCCGTACCTTCGCCCCCATGACCGACTATCTCCAACTAGCCGCCGCTGTGGGCGAAATCGCCCGCCGCGCCGGAGCCGCCATCCTGGACATCTACCAGACCGAAGATTTCGGCGTAGAGATGAAAGCCGACGACAGCCCGCTGACCAAGGCGGATAAAGCCGCCAACGAGGTCATCGTCGCCGGCCTCGAAGCATTAACCTTTCAAGCCCCCATAGTCTCTGAGGAAGGCCAGGAAATGAGCTACGCCACCCGTAGCCAGTTCACCCGCTTCTGGCTCGTCGACCCGCTGGACGGCACCAAGGAGTTCATCAAGCGCAACGGCGATTTCACCGTCAACATCGCGCTCGTGGAAAACGGCAGGCCCGTTCTCGGCGTCGTCTTCGTGCCGGTGACGGACGAGCTGTTCTACTCCGCGCCCGGCAAAGGAGCCTTCGAGGTGACCACGCCCGGCGGTGAGCCGAAAACCATTCACGCCGCTTCCTTCACTTTACAAGACGCCAACCTCAAGATCGTCGCCAGCGCCAGCCACCTCAACCAGGCAACCAAGGATTTCATGGACCGCTTCGACCGGCCGGAGATCGTTCAGCGCGGCTCTTCGCTCAAGATCATGGAACTGGCGCGCGGCAACGCCCACGTCTATCCCCGTCTCGCCCCCACCATGGAGTGGGACACCGCCGCCGCCCACGCCATCCTGCTGGAAGCCGGCGGCAAAATGGTCGACGACGGAACGGGAAAGGAAATGCGCTACAATAAAAAATCGTTGCTCAATCCGCACTTCATCGGCTACGGTCAGGTGCGGGAAGAGTTGCTGGCCTGCTAGTGGTCTGTTGGTCTGTTGGTCTGTTGGTCTGTTGGTCTGTTGGTCTGTTGGTCTGTTGGTCTGTTGAAAATTAGCACGGCACATCGAAGCGATGCTATTCCGAACCGATTATTTGTGAAATTTCATAGCAGTGGTTCGTAGCTTGTGGCAAGTGTAATGTACGCCCCACAAGACCACAAGACTAAATGACCAAGCGGCCAATATCCATTATATACACCACCCACAACGAGCTCGACATCATCGAACGCTCGCTGGCGACCGTCGCCGGCTGGTCCGATGACCTGGTGGTGGTGGACAGTTTCAGCGACGACGGCACGGCCGAACTGCTGAAAGACCGGGCGGGGGTGACGCTGAAACAGCGCAAATACGTCGGCCCCTCCGACCAAAAGAACTGGGCCATCGAACGCGCGCGCCACGAATGGATACTGCTGCTCGACGCGGATGAATTGGTGACGCCCGAACTCCGTTCGGAGATCGACGGTCTGCTCGCCGCCGATACCATTGCACATGACGCTTACTGGATCGGCCGCGACAACCACTTCCTGGGCCGCCGGATGTACCATACCGGGTTGGCGGGCGACAAGGTCGTCCGCTTTTTCCACCGCGACCGCTGCCGTTACGACGATAAGCAGGTACACGAGGAAATCGTGACGAAGGGCATCAGCGTCGGCCGCCTCTCCGGCCGCCTCGACCACTTCACCTTCAAAACCTTCGACCATTTCCTGGACAAGACCCGCCGCTACGCCAAATGGTCCGCCATGGACCACGCCGCGCGGACACCCCGCGTGGGCTTTTTCCACCTGTTCTTGAAGCCGGTCTATCGCTTCGTCAAGCATTACGTATTGCAAGGCGGGTTTCGGGACGGGAAGGAAGGCTTGATCTATTCGGGAGTATTGGCGTGGGGGGTATTCTTGAGGTATGGGTTTATGGAAGAGGAGCGAAGGAAGTAAGCACCTATTCCCCCGCGTATTCCCCATCTTTGCCCCATTAAAACAACCTCACCGTGTCCCACCCCCAAATCACCATCATCGGCGCCGGTGCCGCCGGCCTCATCGCCGCCCTCGAACTGGAGCAGGCGGGCCGTAAGCCCCTGCTCCTCGAAGCGACCGACCGCCCCGGCGGGCGCCTGAAAACGGATGAGGTAGATGGTTTTCTCCTCGATCGGGGTTTTCAGGTACTACTGACGGAGTACCCAGAGGTGCAACGTTACCTGGACCTCGAGGCGATGGGCGTGAAGACCTTCCGCCCCGGCGGGCACGTCCATACCCGGCAGATGCACTTCCGTTTCGCGGACCCGCTGCGGGAACCGGCGCAGATCATTCGCTCTACGCTGTCGCCGGTCGGGACGCTGTCGGACAAGATCAAGCTGGCCCAACTCGGTCTCAAATTGCGGACGCGAACGGTCGAGGACTGCTTTAAGGACAAGTACACCACCCAAAGCACCATGGACTACCTCTGGGCGCAGGGTTTCAGCGAGCAGATCGTGGAACGCTTCTTCCGCCCTTTCTTCGGCGGTATTTTCCTGGAGCAGGAGTTGCGGACGCCAGCGGCCATGTTCCGCTTCATCTTCAAGATGTTCGGCGCGGGCGGCGCGGGATTGCCGGAGAGCGGCATCGAGGCCATTCCACGGCAGCTGGCGGGTAAGTTGAAGCAGACCGAGATTCGCTGCGGCGCGCCGGTGGCGAGCATTAGCGGCGACATCGTTACGCTAGCGGACGGCACGACGATCGACTCCCCCGGCGGCATCATCATCGCCTGCCCGCCGGAAAAACTGCTGCCGCGGCTCGCCGGCACCCCCCTTACGTGGAAATCAACGACCAACCTCTATTTTTACAGCAGTCGCCGGCTGAAGGAGAACCGGCTGATCAACCTGGTCTCCGACCCCACCAGCCTGATCAACACCTTCGCCGTGCTCGATGAGGTGTCCCCGAGCTATAAACTCACCCAACAGGGCGGCTCGTTGATCTCCGTTACCCTGCGCGAGCCCATCACCCGCGACAGCCAGATCGGCCAGGCGGAGCAGGACCTGCTGCGCCACAGTCGCCTGCCTAACGACAGTCTGCGCTTCCTGCACCGATACGACGTCAGGCAGGCCCTGCCGGAACTCCGGCCCGTCGCCTATCGCTATGACGCCACCCAGGCCCGGGTGACTGGCCGCGTCTTCCTGGCGGGTGACCACCAGCTCAACGGCTCACTGGATGCGGCGATGCGCAGCGGGCGGCTGGCGGCGGAAGGGTTGCTGATGGCATGAACGGCGAGCGGCGTTGCCCGCCACTAGTTGGCTGGCTAAAACACCGTTTGTTGTAGTTGGCGCGAAGCCGTCTCCGACGGCGAGCTCGCCGTCGGAGACGGCTTCGCGCCAGGGATAAAGGCCGTAATTTACGCTCTAACCCGCCACCAACCATCCTCCACTCGTGCCCACCACCTACCTCGCCACCCCCTTCGGCCATTTCCGGATATCCGCTTCTAAGCGGGGGCTGACGGAAGTACGGTTGACGGAAGACGCGCCCACCACGCCCCTGCCCACCAACAATCCGCACCTGCGCGCCGCCGCCCATCAACTAACGGAATACTTTGCGGGGAAACGCGAGACGTTTGACCTTGCATTCGACTGGTCCGACGCTACGCCCTTTCACCAATCGGTGTGGAAAGAGTTGTTGAAGATCGGTTACGGCCGCACTTGCACCTACCAGTTCATCGCCGACCGGATCGGAGACCCCAAAGCCTGTCAGGCCGTCGGCCAGGCCAACGGACGCAACCCCATCGCCATCATCGTACCCTGTCATCGCGTGATCGCGAAGAGCGGTGACCTGCAAGGTTATTTTTACGGCCTTGATTTCAAACGGCGATTACTGGCCCTGGAAAACCCGAAGAGTTTCGGGGAACAAGGAAGCCTTTTCTAAAAACCCCGGAACCCGACGGTCAACATCGCAGTGATGCGCGTCCGGTCCGTATCCACTACCTGACCGTCAAAATTGAAGGTGCGGTAAGGCGCGTAGTAAGAGCGGTTCGGCGCGTAGCGGGCGGCGAGGTCAATGAAAAGTTTCCCCTTACTGTACCCCACCCCGGCGGAGCCGTCGAGAAAGGCCGCCTGCTCGTTATTGCGCAGCGTTTGCACGGGCAATGACCGCATACCAACGCCCGCCCGCACCTGAAAAGGCTTAAGATTGAGCTCGCCACCCACTCGAATTCCAATGCTGCCGGTTAGTAGATCGTCTACGTCATCGTTCGCGGCGTTATCCACCGTAGCGAAATCTTCGGAACTGAACTTGCTACCCGAGAGATTTTGGTAATCGACGTCGACCGATACAAAGCCGTTCTTGCCCGCCAGGTAGCCCGCGCCCACCTGGAAACGCCAGGGCGTGGCAAGGTTAAACACCGCCTCGCTCAGCTCACTTTCGGCGGTACCACCAAGGGCTTCACCGTTGTCGGTGTAATTATATTCGAAGTCGGTAATGAAGGCTTCGTCCACCGTCCAAAAAGTCGGGCTGTGTACAGCCGCGCTCAACCGCAACTGTTCGCCGATCCGCCCAATGAGGCCGAATTTAAAATTGATGCCCTGACCGGTCATTTCCAGCGTTTCGTCGTATCCGGCGTCGTCATAGAAGGTCACTTCCCCCTGGTCGTCCACCTCATCGTAAGTCTTGGTTTCCTGAAAATTGATGGACGGAATACCGAGGCTCAGGCCCCAAAGTACCCGTTCGCGGTAATTACCGCCGAAACCGAGGGCCAACTCACTCAGATTGCCGCTACGGGCTACCCGGCCGTTACGACGGATTTGCGCGCCCTGGTTCTCTTCCAGGTCGAAGTCGGAGAAAAACCCCCGTTCATCTTGCTGAATTGCGCCGTCAACGCCCCGCGCCAGTCCGGCGCGGAAGGGGTCGTCGATGCCGTCGTTGAGATCCTCCACCACCGCGTCGATAATACTCCCCTGGCTGCGACCCCTGTAATTGATCGTCTCGTTAAAATCGGCCAGCCGCGTATAGCTGAGGCCGAAGTTGAAGGTCGACCAATTGATAGAGCGGGTTTCCCCCGCCCAGACCAGGCTGGCGCTGGGTACGATGAAAGTCCCCTCCGTTTCCAGATTCGCTTCGTTATTCTGGTTACCGCGCAGCGTAGCGTCGTTACCCGCCAGGCTGAAACCCGGCGTGATCTGCGCCGCGCTGTAGCGGTTCCAACCGATGCCGGCGGGGTTCGTGTGCAGTACCGAGCCGTCCACGCCGATGGCCGTCATACTGCCGCCTGTACCCGCGAAGCGCGCACTACCGGTGGGGGACGTCATCCCGAAACGAATCGCATCCTCCACGCGGAAGGGCAAGTTTCTCGGTGTCACCTGGGCGCGGACGCCGGTGCAAAGGAAGGTAAAAAAGAGCAAGGCAATTAACGCGGGTCTGATCATGGCTGGGGAAGTATTAGCTACTGTGTTAAAAGCATGAAACGACCGGAGGTTCACCCGTTGCCTGACCAAGGGTGCGATGATAGGAGTAATTTAACGGCGGGCGGGCTCGGGAATGCACCTGAGGGATTGCGGAAAAACAAGTTGACGGTTTACAAACGGTGCTCGCGGCACCGCGCTTCGTCAAGCAGTCGTAACCATAGCAACGGCTATATTTCCGTCTACTTTCCTCACGCGACACCACGACCTCTCGTTTTCAACCAGCCCACTTATTCTTCCGCAATCCATAAGCCCTTACCGGGATGGGGGGTGTTCCAGTCCCGTTAACCCCTGCCCCCAACAAAAAAGCGGCCCCTCTGGAATGAACCAGAGAGGCCGCTTTTCATCCACTCCGGACATTGGAGCGGGGCGATTGGTCGTCCGCGTTTAGCGGATAACGATCATCTGCCTGGTGGCGGAGAACTTACCAGCGGTCAGCGTATAGCTGAGTACGCCGGAGGCGGTAGCGAGATCGTTCACGTTAACGGTAGTTACGTTCCGGCCGGCAATACCGTCCAGTTCACGAACCAGTACGGTGCGGCCCTGCACATCCTGGATGCTGAGGGTCACCTTACCGGCGTCGGCGAGCGTAAAGGCGATATCGGTCGTTTCAGCGACGGGGTTGGGAGCGTTCTGGCTCAGAGCGTTCACCAGGCCGGTAGCGGTACCGCCGGTGAAGTTCAGGGCCAGCGTATGGCTCGCGCCGTTCAGCGTTACGCCTTCACGGTAAGTGATGGCGTCGGTAAAGCTGACCAGTTCGCTCAGGTTACCGGCGGTGGTAGCGCGTACCTCGAGGGTCACGACGGCGTCCTGGCGAACGGCTACGGCGATCATACCCTCACCGGCGCGGTTCAGGTTCACGGCGCCTTCGCCAGTGAAGTCAGCGGCTACGAGTTCCAGACCGGCGGCCAGTTCGATCGTCCCCTGGAAACCGAAGAGTTCGGAACCATCCAGCACCATCTCATGGGTCTGACCGGCTACCAGCTGAGCGTCCGCTACGGTAATGGCGGAAGCGGAACGGCCGGCCTCGGTGAAGGGGTTGCCCTTCTGTACTCCAATGAAGCGGATACCGCGCAGGTCACCTTCCAGGTCGTTCACGTTGTACACCTCGGGGAAGGCCGCACCGTACGGGTCGCTGACGTCAATGGTGGCGTCAGCACGAACGAATACCCAGTTGCCACCGGCGAATTCAGTTTCGATACCGAGGATCATTTCGCTGATCCTGATCACATCGAAGATGTTCAGCTCCATACTGCCGTCTACGTCAGCGGCGATGTAGTCATACGGGCTGTCGAACCGCGACGTACCGAGGATCTCACCAATGATGTAAGAGAGATCGGAAGACTTTACCTCGCGGGCGTTGAATTCGGCGTCGTAAGCGGGCTGGATGGTGTAGTCACCTTCCAGTGGCAGGTTCGTGAAGCTGAAGTTACCGTTGACGTCGGTCATCGCGACGCGGTCCATGCCGGCCGTACCCGTCAGGGTGATGGCAACACCTTCCAGTACTTCGCTCTCATCCGTAGCGATCAGACCGCTGAGGTCACCGGAGTCGCTACAGAGGTTTGCGTTGTCTTGTACTTCAACCACTACTTCACAGAAGTTAGGCGTGCTGCCTAGGTCATCGAAGGCGTAGACGCGAACGCGAACGGTACCGTTGGCGAAGTCATCACAGTCGATGTCGTCGATACCGTCGGTGCTCGGCGGGTTGAACCGCGGGTTAGCGTTAGCGGCATCATCGGCGCGGTAGAGGCTATACTTGGTTACCGGGCCGCCTTCACAATCCTGGATGGGGGAAGCGATGAAGTCCGAGGCCCAGATAGCGGCAATGCCGCCACCGTTACCATCGTCGGCGAGGACTACGGTCAGGGTCTGGATACAAATCGGCGTCGGCGTACGATCGGCGATCACACAGAACTCGATGATCTGAACGTCGGTGTTGCCACAGCCGTCGGTGGCGGAAACGCGGATGGCGTGCCGGCCGGCGGGTACGTTGGTGGCGGTAAAGGTGAAGTTGCCCTCGCCGTCATCACCTACGGATACGGATACACCGGGTACGGAACCGGGTACGAAGCCGACGGTAGCGTTGTAATTGGGGTTAAGTTCAACCACAACGCTGGCGTCGGAGCACTCGTCGGTAGCGGTGAACTCGAGTTCCACCGTGGTGGTACAGGTAGTGCTGTTGCCGACGAAGCACTCGTCGTAAGCGTCGAAGGTGATTTCCGGAGCCACATCATCGTAGATCTTGACGAATTGGGTGTAGCGGAAGAAGCCCCGGCTGTCGTAAACGTTGCTGCCGTAAGTGTCGTCATCACTGACGTCGCCGGTGCCGTTGTCACCCAGTGACTGATCTCTCTGTATTGCACCGGGGTTGAAACTGCGGTCGTTTACCAGGGAGATGAAGCCGAAGTCGTCGTCATCCGCATTGGCGCCGGTAGTTGTACGTGGGATGACATTGACGTAGAGTACGTCTTCTTCCAGGTCACGTTCGTTTTGGGTACGGTCCAGTGCGCCGTCGGCATCCCGTGGGATGATGTATGGCTCACCGAGGCTATTGTACTCACACCAGTTGATCACGTCGTACTCGATGCGGAGCTTGAAGCACTCGAGGCCGGCAAGCTGGGTACGAAGGGTGTCGATGTCACGAGTGGTCGTGATCAGGTCACAGCCGAGTTCGTCAACGTCGATGCCGTCGAAGTCGGGTATTAGGGCACAAATGCCGGACTCATCCGTGGGGAAGGTCAGTTGGTAGTCGTGGACGCCCACTACGAAGATGTCCTGGAAACAGTCGTTCGTATTGAAGAAGCCCGCGTCGTCCGTAGAAACGAACGTACGGCGGAAGAAACCGACACCACAGCTGTTCACATCACCGATGATGCTTTGCGTGATGGTCGTGCCGCAGTTGTCAACGCCGGCCGCGGTGCCGAAGAGTGTGTTCAGCGTTCCGGGAGTAGCGTCCATGATGTCGGACGGCAGGGTTTCATTGTACTCATCACAGTTGATGGTAACGGTGCCGGGAGCGACACAGGTAGGAGCGAGCTTGTCTTCTACCAGTACTTCCAACCAGCATAAGTTGACGTTACCGATGGCATCCTCCACGCGAAGACCGACACGTACGATGCCGAGATCGGCGCAGGACAGGCGGATTTGAGGACCGTAGGTACCGATAGCGAGATCGTTATTGTTCACGCGGGCGATGCTGCGCGTGATTCCGGAACAGTCGTCGTATGAACCAGCGTCCAGGTTGTCAGCGGTCAGCACGGCGAAACCGTCGTTCGTGCCACCGGCAATGCTGATGTTCAGGCCGTCTTCACAAATAGCGACGGGAGGCGTCTGGTCTTTCACGATGAAGAAGTAGTCCTGAATGTCGGTGTTGCCGCAAACGTCAGCGTAAGTGTAGCGCAGGATGTGACGACCGGCCGGGATGGCCGTGGTCAACTCGGGCGTGCCCCCGGGTACGACCGCGAAGGAACCGATCGGAGAACCGTCGAGGTCACCACCGGGGTAAATAGCGGCACTGACCGTTACGTTGGTACCGGAGCAATCATCAACAACGCTGATGTTGTCGAGGCGGAGGAAGGCGGCACACTGGTTACCGGCATTGGTGCCGAATACCAGGTCGCCGGCAGCGTTGGTAGGTACGTTCGGGCCGGTGAACACCGGAGCTACTTCGTCGCCTACTTTCACTACTTGAGAGAAAGTGCGAACGTCGGATGGGTCACACCAGTCGATCACCGTGTAAGTACGGACGAACTTGTAAGTGTAGAGGCAAGTCTCGATGGGAGCACCGTCGGAGAAAGTTACGCCGATGTTGCAAGTCGCATCGCCGTTCATCAGTGGGAACTCACGACCGGCAAGCTCCAGGAAGGGGAAGTCACCCGGGCGTGGAGCCGGGTAATCCGCAATCGTTGGGTTAAGAACGCCACAACGTGGGTAATTGACGTTGGGGTCGATGTTGTCATCGTTGAGGTCAGCAAGCGTCGGGCGAACGAAAGTGATATCGTAAGAAGCCACAACGGATGGGTTCGTCTCACTGGCGTCAGACGGGCAGGTAGATATTTCGGTCGCCGTGAAGGTCCGCGTGATCACTACGTCGTCGCAGCTCGGGTCGCCGCCGAACTGAACGGCGTCGTTGACACAAACTTCGATTTCCCGCGTACAACCGTCCGTAAACGTCGGTACAACGGGAGCACCGGTACGGGCCAGCAAACGGGCGCGGAGCGCGGGGGCCATGGTGCCGAGGATCATGCTGCCGTCATTGGAGTTGACGCGGTAGCAGCGGCTCACGCTGGCGGGCAGCGCGCTCAGGTTGTTGCTGTCGTCCTCGAAGTCGACGCAAAGCAGGTCGACGTCAGCGGGCGTGGTGACCACGGCCGGAGGCGTTTTGTCTTCGGCGTTGACCGTACCCCAACAGGTGTTGAAGGCCTGTCCCGCCGTACCGCGTATCATGTAAGTGAATGAGCCGCAACCATCAACGATCGGGCCGTTGGTTGGGATGTTATCCTGTACCACGACTTCGAGATCGCCGAAGTCAAGGCAGTTGGCCTCACCGAAGAGTACCATTTCAGGCGTCAGAAGCCCCGTACAGCCATCGTCCAGGGTGAGGTTGATCGTACGGAGGCAAGCCAGGTTAGCGGCGGGCACGTCGTCACCGTCCACGGTTACCGTCACTTCACAGGTTTGCGTCTGGTCAGCACCGGTTACGGTCAGGGTAACGACACCTTCGCCGATATCACTACAGCTAAAAGCGGACCGCGACAGCATTATGTCGTCATCGGGGCAGAAAACGGCACCGTCCATCACGAGATCGTCTCGTGAGATAAGCGCGTTCCCATCGTCGTCAAGGGAAATATCAATGCTGTCTTCACAATCGAAGTCAGCAGTGCAGTCGCCCGAATCCTGAGCGTAAAGCCCGACGGAAAAGATAGCTGGTAACAACATTAAAATAGAAACCCGGCACGCGGCCGAATTGAGTAAAGATCGTGTCATATATAAGTCGTCTTGAAAAGTGTGTTGAGATTATTTGAATTCCTAATACGCAAGATCAGAAGTTTCTAAAGCCTGAAAGGCCCCGCTGCCGGAGCAAGGGGGAACTGAGTCTTCTTAATCGGGTACAAAGTAATGAGATTATTTACTTTCTAGGGTAACTAATGAGGGAAAACCCTGTTTTTACCCTTCTTTCCGTCAACACAGTTCAACAAGTGTGCAAATTTGATGAATCACATTCCGCGGGCCATTTTCACGCAGGCCCGACGGGAGAGTCATTCTAACGGAGCCGAACAGGCTACTGACCGGTGGGCGTTCACCTCCTCGAAAAGAATTAAACCAACGATTGTACGATCACCCGAAAAACAATAACTTTTGTTTATTTTTGCGCTTCGATGCCCAAAAAAATACTGACCGAGCGTTTCATTCAAGACAGCGTGGCGGAACGCCTGAACAAGGAATATTACCGCCGTAAGCCCGCCTACGTCGCCACCGAAGCTTACACCCGGCTGAAGCGGGCCGACGTTTTCCTTTCCTTCATGCGCGCCCGCAAGCGGCCCTACGTAATCGTGGTCGAGGCCAAGAGCCGCACGACCATTCATCAGCTGAAACTAAAGGAAGCACCCCACCAGGTGCGCTGGGCCGGGCGCCTCGTCGCCATTGCGTTCATTGTCGGGCTTTCCGTCGCGCTGGGTTATCAGTGGTATTTTAACGCGGTCAACACGCTGTTGCTGTTACTGCTGTTTGTGGCGGGCTCCAGCCTGATTTCCGCCGTTATCAGCAAATTGCGACTCAGCGCGCTGGGTTCCATCTCGGCCATCGAGCAACTGGGCCGCTACCCGGCCAACGAAAAATGGATCGCGGTGGGGGAGGACACCTTTGTCCGCCCGGAAGAATACGAGGTGCTACGCTCTCAGTGCCGCAAAAACGGCATCGGCCTGCTGGTGGTCGACGCGCGGGGGCGGGTACGGCGGCGGGCCATCCCCACGCCCACGCATACGTTCAACAACTACCTCGGTAGTTACGGAAAGGAAGCGCAGGTGCTGAAGGCCATCGACAAGCGGCCGGATTACGGCCCTACCCCACCCGAGCGCGCGAAAAAGCGACGGCAGTTGCTCAACATCGCTTCCCTGCTGGCCGTCGTCGGCCTCCTCGGGCTGGTGACGTACGAGGAAAATTACCGCCCGGTGGTCCCCGACCCCTTCACCTATGAGGAAGATGCTGCTTTCATGGATACTTTGCCGGAGATCATGGGCGGGGACGCGGGTGCAACGGAGGTGGAAGAGCCCGGTTTGGCAACCGATCCCTGTACCGCCCTCACCGTCGAACGTCGTTCCTTCATCGTCGTCGATGCGTTGCTGCGCCCGCGCAACGCCCCGAAGCGCATCGCTCAACTTGAAGCCGCGGGGCTGATCGGCTGGCGCGCCATCCCCACCGATTGCCTCAACAGCTGGCCCGCCCCCGGTCGCGCCGCCGTATATAAGGACACCGTTTTCGCCGACCGGCCCGCCGCCGCCCGTGTCGCCAAACGCCACAAGGCCGCCCTCGAAGCCGCCGGTCTCGATTTTCGCTACGGGCGGGTGGTGAAGGTGAGGCCCAGGTAAATAATAATAATAACGTGAGGTTCGCGGTTCTGAAGTCGGGTTCATCCTTGAAAACCAGACCGTTAGAAGTTAGACCGTTAGTGCTCAGTCGGCATTATGGCCTACCGTCTTTCTAACTTCTAACGATCTAACTTCCAAAAACACTTCGAAGCTGCATAAACACTTACTTTTCCGCGAACCTCACGTTTATGATAGTAGCTACCGCGTTTATCCCGTGCGGCAGCTATTACCATACGATCATTACTACCCAACTATCATACTATACCCCTACCTTGCGCCTCAAATTAGGCCTTTAACCTGTATGGCAAACGTAATAAGCTTACTCAATCACAAGGGCGGCGTCGGTAAAACGACCAGTGCCATCAACATCGGCGCGGGGTTCGTCGAGCTCGGCAAGCGCGTCCTGCTCGTTGACCTGGACCCCCAGGCCAATCTCTCGCTCTCCCTCGGCATCCCGCGGCAGAACGTCACGATCTACGAAAGCCTGATGGGCGAAAGCGATCTGGTGCCCTTCGAGGTGCGGGAGAATTTTCACGTCATCACCTCCAGCCTCGACCTGTCCAGTGCCGAGATGGAACTGGTGAACGAGGCCGGGCGGGAGTACATCCTGCGCGAGCTTTTCGCCGGGGTGGAAGACGACTACGACTTCATCATCATCGACTGTCCGCCCAGCCTGGGCCTGCTCACGCTCAACGCGCTGACGAGTAGCCAGCAGGTGATCATCCCGCTGCAAACCGAGTTTCTCGCGCTCCAGGGCCTGGCCAAGATCAAGCAGGTTATCCAGAAGGTCAAGCTTCGCCTCAACAAGGAGCTTCACATCAGCGGCGTTCTGGCCACGATGTACGATAACCGCAAGGTGCTCAATCGCGACGTGGTGGAGACGATCAAGAAATACTTCGGCCCCATTCTCCTGGAAACCTACATCCGCGACAACGTGGCCCTGGCCGAAGCCCCCGCCAGCCGCCAGGATATTTTCAAATACGCCAAGAGCAGTAACGGTGCCAAGGATTATCTTGCGGTGTGCAAGGAAATTATTGACCGCACGGAAAACCCAATTCACCCGCGGGAACGTTCAGCTAAAGACCGGCCCACCAAATAAACCCGCCCGCCATGGCAAAGAAGCGCTTTACCGACGATCTTTTCGGCCTCTTCGAGGAACCCGCCCCCACCCGGGCCGAGGCATCGTCCGTACGCGCCGCTGAGCCCGCCCCGCCGGATTCCGGCGCGGAGGAAAGCGTGGAGATCGAAGTCCCCGCCAAAACCACCAAGGCGCGGAAGAAGCTATCGAGCAAGGGTTTCACGGCCGATCTCGACGCCTTCCTCAGTGATAGCTTCGAACGGGAGGGTGCATCCCCCGGCCCCAAACCAACCAATGTACCCGCGTCCGCGCCCCAATCTCCCCGGCCCCGCCGTCGCAAAACCGGCCTCGACCTCCTCATCCGGTCCACCGTCACCGACGAAGACCGCCAACGCGGAAAAAACACGGCCGAGACGAAACGCGTCACGCTGATCTTCAAAAAAGACCACCTCGCCACCCTCAAGGAGCAGGCGAAAGAGCGGGGTGTTTACCTCAAGGACGTGGTGCAGGAAATGGTGTCTGGTTACCTGGAGGATCAGTCGTAAATTCGGCAATGACGTAAATTATACGAATTTTCCCCGCCTTTGCCTTATGCACGGCATAACCATCGGCGCATCTTATCGTTATAGTGGTTCGACCACTTCCCAAAACGATCATCATGCGTCTATCCATTTATTTGCTTCTCTGTGTTTTCGGCAACGGTCTATTCGCCCAAACCTCCCAGGTCGAGTTCGGTAAAAACCGCGTGCAGTACCACCGCGATTTCGACAGTTGGGAGGAGTACGAATCGGATAATTTTATCACTTATTGGTACGGCGAGGGGCGCAACCTCGGGCAGTCGGTCGTGCAGATGGCCGAGTATGATTTCGGCTACATCCAGAAGATGCTGGAGCACCGCATGAATGAGAAGGTTCAGCTGATCGTGTACCGCGACGTGACCGACCTCAAGCAGAGCAACATAGGCAGCGAAGAGGTTTTCACCCTGCCCGGCGCGCAAAACCTGGGCCGCAGCGCGAGTTACATCTCCGCCACCCAAACCAAGTTTCTCGGTAATAAGGCTTTTGTTTACTTCAATGGCGACCACGGCGACCTGCGCCGGCAGGTGCGCGAGGCGATGGCCGGGGTATACATCGAGCACATGCTCTACGGCTCGTCGGTGCAGGAAGTTGTACAAAACGCCGTACTGCTCAACCTTCCGCCCTGGTTCAAGAGCGGCCTGATCGCTTACCTCGGTGAAGACTGGAACACGGAGAAAGACGACCAGTTGCGGCAGTTGATGACCAGCGGGGAGTACGAGAATTTCCGCGACCTGTCAACCGATCACCCCCAGCTGGCCGGTCATTCGTTTTGGAATTACGTCGCCGAGAACTTCGGCAAACCCACCGTCTCCAACCTGCTGTACCTGACCCGCATCAACCGCTCGGTAGAAAACGGTTTCCTGTACGTACTGGGTAGTAACTATGACAACATCCTGTTCAACTGGAACGCGTTTTACCGCGCCCGCTACACCGAAGAGCTCGGTGCCCGCGCCCAGCCCGGCGGTACGGAGGTCACCATCAAAAACAAGCGCCAACTCCCCGTCACCGATCTGAAAATCAGCCCGGACGGCCGCCGCGTAGCTTACGTGCTCAACGAGATCGGTCGCTACAAAGTCTTCTTGCACGATCTGCAAACCGGCGAACGGGAAATGGTTTTCAAGGGTGGCCAGCGCAACCTGTTGCAAGCCACTGACTACAATTATCCGAAACTTGCCTTCAACCCCAGCAACCAGGAACTGGCCGTGCTCTATGAATTCCGCGACAAGCCGAAGCTACTGCGGTACAGCCTGAACGACGGCAGCGAAGACACGGAGGAACTGACCAGTGCCTTCGACCGCATCTTCAGCATGGCCTACGCCGACCCCGGCACGATGATTCTCTCGGCCAGTGTCAAGGGCGTGACCGACCTTTACTATTATAACCCCGGCGTACAGCAGTTCCGCGCCATCACCAACGATTTTTGGGATGACCTGGACGCGATGCCGGTCAACATCCGCGGCCGCCGCGGCGTCGTCTTCGCCAGTAACCGCCTCACGACCAAGCTGGAGCCCGCCCGGCTCGACACCCTGCTCCCGATCGGTGACTTCGACCTCTTTTACTATGACCTCGACGGCAAGCCGGGCGAGCTCGTCCGCATTTCCGACACGCCACTGGGCAACGAGCGGATGCCCTTCCGCATCGACAGCACCCACTTCGGTTTCCTCTCCGACGTGAGCGGTATCAACAACCGTTACCAGGCGCACCTGGAGAGCTACCTCGATCACTATGAGCAGACGATCTACCTCAGCACCGGCGACGAGATCACCCTGCACGCCGACAGTACGATGGAAAAGCTGGATACGGCACTGATCGACTCCACCGTCGTCTTCCCCGTTTATCAAGAGCGGGCCGTAGTGGAGGCGGTGACCAACGTCAACACCAGCATCAATCTGGTCGCCTCCAGCGGGAAGCTACCGCTGGGCGTCGAGTTCTTCCCGGCCGAGAACGGTCAGGTACTCCGTACGTTTACCATCGATACGACGCTGAATGTACTGGCCAAAACGACCAACTACCGGCGGCTCAGCTACCAGGCGACCGGGCAGGCCGTCCCCCTCTTTTCCCGCCCGAACGGAGAGGCGAACGATGGCCTGATTGCTCCCAACAAGGCAAACATCAACGCCCTGACCCCAAAGGCGGACGAGGAGGCCTACCAGTTCCAGACCCGTTTCAAGGATTTTGTGGAGCCCCCCGCCCCGGAGCCGGCTCCTGAACCGGAGAATATCCTGCTGCGTGACCCCACCACGACCGAATCCGCGCCCGCGCCCGCCGGCGCCGACTCCACGGGTACCCGCCCCAACCTCACCGTCGTTACGGCTACCCCGGTCAACCGTCGCACCCGCCGCGCCATCGACGGGCTGCTGCGAGGGGAACGGCCCTTGTTGGAGCTGAACCGCATCTACCGCTACCGCTCCGGGCTCGTAAAGCCGTCGCGCGTCACCTTCCGCGTTAACTACGTGAAGACGGAGGCGGACAACGACCCGCTCTTCGCCGGTCTGAACAGCTTTTCGGCTAACCCGACGGGCTACACCCGCCAGCCGCTCGGCATCCTGTTGAAAGGCAACGTGATTGACCTGTTCGAGGATTATACCATCGAGGGAGGCGTCCGTATCCCGACCAGTTTCAACGGAACGGAGTACTTCCTCACGGCGCAAAACCGTAAGAACCGCCTCGACAAGATCGCTTCCGTTTACCGCCGCAACCGCCGCCTGGAACAGGGCTTTTACGACATTCTGCGCCCCAACTCCCCGCGTATCGTGGAGGAGAATACCTTGCTGGCGCAGTATGGTATTCGCTATCCGCTCGACGTGTTTCGCTCGCTGCGGGCTACGGCCACCATCCGGCGCGACCGGGTGCAGACGCTGCCCTCCGAGCTGGCCGCGCTGCAAAGCCGCCCGGACAATCAGCAACGCATCGGTGCCAAGCTGGAATACGTCTTCGATAATACCCTCAATCTGGCGACCAACTTACGGATGGGTACGCGCTACAAAGTCTACGCCGACTTCTACAAGAGTTTTAACCTCAGCTTCAGCGAAGGCGGGGCGGAGACCGGCTTCGAGCCCGGCTTCCTCGGCATCGCGGGTTTTGACGCGCGGCACTACCAACGACTCGACAAGCGGAGCATTCTGGCCGTTCGCCTGGCGGGCGCGACCAACTTCGGTGGTCAGAAACTGCTGTACTACCTCGGCGGCGCGGACAACAGCCTGCTCAATTCCTTCAATCAGGGCATACCCACACCGACTACGGGTAACTTCGTATTTCAGGATCTGGCGAACCCCCTTCGTGGCTTCGACATCAATATTCGCAACGGCGGCACTTATCTGCTCAGTAACGCCGAGGTGAGGATTCCGGTCTTCAACTACCTTTTCCGGAACCTGCGCTCAAAGCTGCTCCGCGATTTCCAACTGGTTTCCTTCTTTGACATCGGTACGGCCTGGTCGGGCAGCGACCCGTTCGACGAAGACAACCCGGTCAACCTGACCACCTACCCTGATCCGAACTCGGACATTGCCGGTTCCACCCCGGTCATTATCCGGGTGCGCCGCTTTCGCGACCCCATCATCTATGGTTACGGTTTCGGTGCGCGCACTACCCTCTTTGGCTACTTCATCCGGGCCGATTACGGCTGGGGCGTAGAGACCGGTCAGCGCGGCCCGGGAAAACTACACCTGAGTTTGGGTTATGACTTTTAGCGTCCGTTACTAAAGGTTTCTACCCGCGGCACGGCATTTTCCCGCACGTTGAGCCAGAACAGGTTGTAATCACCAATGTGGTAACGGTGGGGTGAAGGTAGAAAACGTCCGCTTCGGCGGTGGCCCGCCGGTTGGTTAGCTGATCACCGGGTGTGAGATTCGCCTGATCGACCCTGGCGGGCAGAGCCGCCCAGTAGGTTTCGTCGGCGTAGTTCGGGGCGGACGGTGGGCTAAATTCGCTTTTGACGGGCGTGGCGGGGTAGCTTCCACAAGCCATCAACGGCACAAGGGGAAGAACGTCAAAAAATCCGCGCATGGAGCGGGCATGGATTACTGGCGGGCACTTTTACCGTTCAAAAAATACACGACGGCAAGGCCCAGCAGGGCAAGTATGAAAAAAGTCATGGGGATGTGGGTTTAAATGTAATTCCCAGGTAAAACGAAGACGTTTGGATAAAAGTTCCCTTAATCGCCTTTCCCGAAAAGCCGTAAATTTGCCCTCCGCAATTAACCGTCAAGACCAACCGATCACCATGTCTCCGCGCAACCTCCGCAACCTACTTAGCCCCGAAGACCTCCGCGCCCGCCTGGCCGCTGAGACGGAGCCGCGCGTGACCTTCTCCTTTTACCGCTACGCCAACATCCCCGATCCCGAGCTTTTCCGCAACCAGTGCTACCTGCGCTGGTCGGAACTGAATGTCTTCGGGCGGGTATACGTAGCGACCGAGGGCATCAACGGGCAGGTCTCCGTGCCCGCCTCCGGGTTCGAGGCGTTCAAAGCTGAACTCTACGCGGTGGATTTCCTGGAAGGGATGCGGCTCAACATTGCCATCGAGTCCGAGGCCGAATCCTTCCTTAAACTCAAGATCAAGGTGCGGCCCAAGATCGTAGCCGACGGGCTGAACGACGACACCTTCGACGTGACCAAGCGCGGTCGCCACCTCTCCGCGCCGGAGGTTAATGATCTCCTGGAACAGGAAGATACCGTTGTGGTCGATATGCGCAACCACTACGAAAGCGAGGTGGGCTATTTCGAGGGGGCCATCCGGCCCGACATCACCAACTTCCGCGACCTGCTGCCCGTGGTGGAAGAACTGCTTGCGGACAAAAAAGACCAGCCGATCGTGATGTACTGTACCGGCGGCATTCGCTGCGAAAAGGCCAGCGCGTACTACCTCCACCGGGGTTTTGAGAACGTCTGTATGGTCGACGGCGGCATCATCGAATACGCGCGGCAGTGTGAAGCCCTCGGGCTGGAATCCAGGTATCTGGGCAAGAATTTCGTGTTCGACGAGCGGCTCGGCGAGCGCATCAGCGAGCACGTTGTGGCCCACTGCCATCAGTGCGGCCAACCATCGGACCGACAACTGGACTGCGCCAACGAGGCCTGCCACATCCTCTTCGTGCAGTGCGAAAGCTGTGCGGCGGCGTACAACGATTGCTGCTCCACCCAGTGCAAGGAGTTCACCGAACGGCCGGAGGCGGAGCAAGCGAAGTTGAAGATCACTACCCGCTTCAATGGCCAGAAGTACGGTAAGGCCCTGCGCGCTTCCCTGCTGGCGGCGGGGGAGGCGAAATTGGAGTAAGTGCTTGTATACGGGTTTGCCCGCAACCAAATCACCACCGCTCCGTTTGCCCCTAAACGAAAGTTCAAATGGCAAACTACCTCATCATCGGCGGCAGCTCCGGCATCGGCCGCGCCCTGGTCACCCAACTTCTCGACGACGGTCATAACGTAGCCGTCTGGGCGCGCGAAAGTCGCGATCTGCCCGGCGCGGTCACCTTCACGGCTTACGATGTCGTTGGCGAGACCGACCCGCCGAAAGACGCGATCCCCGAAGGCCTCAACGGCGTGGTGTATTGCCCCGGCAGCATCGACCTGAAGTCATTTCGCAGTCTGAAAGCACCGGCTTTCCGGGAGGCCTTCGAGGTTAACGTCGTCGGTGCGGTGCGTTGTTTACAGGCGGTGGAACGAACGCTGAAGAAAGCCGAGAACGCGGCGATCGTACTGTTTTCCACGGTAGCCGTGCAGCGCGGCATGCCCTTTCACGCCGGGGTGGCGGCGGCCAAGGGGGCCGTCGAAGGCCTGACGCGCAGCCTGGCGGCGGAGTACGCGCCGAACGTTCGCGTCAACGCCATCGCCCCTTCCCTGACCGATACGCCACTGGCAGGCAAGCTGCTGGCGACCGACGAGAAGCGGCAGGCAAGCGCCGATCGTCACCCCCTCAAGCGGGTAGCCGACGCGGAGGAGATCGCGGCGATGGCGGCCTTCTTACTAAGCGAAAAAGCGGCTTTCGTAACGGGCCAGATCATCGGTATGGACGGTGGCCTTTCGGCGGTATAGCACTTTCTGGGCGGGGGGACGCGGGTACCATGGATCGGGGCAAGAAACGGGCTTGGCGGGAATACCGACGTTGTTGAAAAAATTCATTCATACCCGCGCGCCCGCCCACACCATAAAGACGGCTACCGCAACGCTCCAACGTTAGGCTCCGCGAGACGCTGTGGGCAAAAACCCGCGAAGCGAAACGCGGCCGGCATCCATCCATCCATGAAAAAACCCCTCTCCCGAATCGCGGAAGAGAGGCTATCCCAAAAACCGATTTAAGCTCTTGCCGGTATACCACATACGGGCGTACCGCGAACCAGCAGCCCGCAAAGGCCGTGATTCGTTTAATTCGTTTTGGTAGATAGCGGATGCGCCGGGCGGTCATCGCCGTAGACGCGGAAAGGCTCAAAGCCGAAAATACGCGAAGGGGGGAAGCCCCTGCTTGAGTTCCAAAGATAGCTTTTCCGATTTAATATTCCAAACCGGTGCTTAACGTTGGTTCGCTTCGCGCGCATTGCGGTCACGTGAAGCCTGGATCTTTCCCCGACCGATGGAGTAACCTACCGTCAGCTCGTGGCTGCCGTTACTGTACCGCTGCAATCCGCCGAAGCCCAGGTCGAAACTGTAATAGAGTTGAACCCCGCTGAATTCCGTACCCAACAGCATGCCGACGCCGCCGATTTGCCGGTAAGAAAGCCCGGCAATGAATTGGTCGTTAAGAAAGCCGGCCTGAACGTTGAAGTCGAGCATGAACGGCGCGTCGTGCACGTTACGCATCATGATGCTGGGCGTCAGATTCACGTTCAATTCCTCCAGGCGGAAGTGCTGCCCGATCAGGAATGTATAATTGATGCCCGAGTTCGTAGTCGAGCCGGAGATATCGACCAACCGGTTGGCGACCAGGTTATTGATCGTAAACCCGCCGAAAATTCGGTCGAGGTAACTACCGTAAATGCCGATACCGGCATCAAATTCGTTCCGACCGTCCAGGTACTGCATGATGGTTTCGTCTCCCGACTGGAAGTTCGGGTTACCGGTAATGCCCGCATCGAGGGTCAGGCGTTGAAACTGGGTATAAAAACCGAACGCCGCCTGGAAGGCCTGCTTTCCCTTAACCTCCCGCCCGATACCGAAACGAAAGGCAACGTCAATTTGCCCCTTCAGCCGGTTGATCTGTGCGGCGGACTCAGAGACAACCCCAAGACCGATGCCGAAACTCTCTCCTACAGGGCCGTTAAATCGCAGGGCAACCGTTTTGGGCGACTGCTCGAAGCCGGACCAGGCGGCGCGCACGTTGGCCTGAACGGTATACTCGTCCAGGTAGCCGGCCGCGGCCGGATTCAGTAGGATGGGGTTCTGTACGTAGTGGTTAAAGACGGCTTCGTCCTGCGCGGAAAGACCCGTCAGGGCTACCAGGCATAAGACCAGGGTGGGTAGCATTTTTTTCATAGGAAGCGAAATTGAAAACGTTTTTGGGATGTGGAATTACAATAGTCCGCTCCGGAGGCCGATGTGTATCGCCTTCCGGAGCGGATGAAAACTTAGTCGCGTAAAATGGAGAGGGCACCGCGTTGCTGCATTTCCTCACCGATCGTGTTTTTAAATTCAAAGATGTAGTAGTACGGGCCGTCCGGCAGTACCGTACCGTCGTTCGTGCGGCCCTCGAAGCAGTTCGTGCCCCGGTCGTCGCTGCTGCAATCGTAGTCGTCGACGCGGTAAACGAGTTGTCCCCAGCGGTTGTAGACCTGCAGATTGTTGTCGATCGCCTCGCCGTCACCGGAACAGAAGATGACGAATTTCTCGTTGAGGCCGTCACCGTTGGGGGTGATCACCTCACGGGCGTTAAGGCAGGGAAAACGACGATCGCGTACGACTCCGGTCATGGTAAATGTCTGGCATTCGTTATCGTCCGTTATCTGGATGGTGTACTCCCCGGGGCAAAGGCCTTCGGCGAAAGGGTCGTTGCCCTGCATCGGCAATTGCGGCCATTCGTAGCGGTAGTTACCGCTGCCGCCCAACGGCAACACCCGGATGGAACCGTTACAACCGTCGGTAGCGTCGACGGGATCTACGGTAAACGCCAGATCTTCCGGTGCGCGTAGCGTGAAGTTTTCCGTCGCCGTACAACCGTTACCGTCGGTTACCGTCACACCGTATTCGCCGGTACCGATGCCGGAGATGCGCGGCGTCGTTTCACCGGTAGACCAGAGGATGGTGTACGTGGGGCGGCCACCACCCGGGGTGACGGCGATCGCGCCATCGGCGGTGTTGCCGCAACTGATGGGCGTCAGATCGGATGCGATGGTAATTGCGGGCGGCGCGGTGAGGGTCACCGTACGGTTAACCTCACAGCCACCGGGGCCGATGACCGTAGCGACGTAGTCTCCCGCCATGGCGTTTTCCAGCACGCTGTCTACGCCTACCATTGCGCCGTCGCGGGTGAACTCGTACATGAATTCGCCCTGCCCGCTGATCGTGATCACGATGCGCCCGTCGGAAGCATCCGGGCAACTGACGTCAAAGCCGTTGAAATCAGAAGTCACCACGGTACCCACGCTGAAGCCGGCCGTTGTACCGACGGTGTAGTTCTTCGTCAGCGTTGCGCCCGTAGCGTCGGTAATCGTCAGGGTGTAGTTGCCGTCGGTCACGCCGCCGGTCACCTCAGCGGCAAGAAGATCTTCACTGGTCGACAGCACGTCCGTACCACCGGTCCGCGTCCAAGAGAATACATAAGGCGTCACGCCACCGGTGACGGTAACGTCTACAGCTCCTTCCGTTCCGTCGGCGCAGGCCACGTCGGTAATGCCGTTCGGGCCGAGCTCCTCGTCGATGCGGCCGACGGTGAAAGTCTCTCCCGTCAGCGTACAGCCGTTGGCGTCCGTGATCGTCGGGGTGTAGTCACCGGCGCATAACCGTGTAAGCACGATACCCGTTTCACCGTTGCTCCACGCAGCCGCGTACGGCCCGGTGCCGCCGCTGATGTTCAGGCTGATCATGCCGGAGCAGTTCATGTCTTCCGTATCTGAAGTGGGAGAGCCGGACGCGACTAGCGGGTCCGGAGTGGTTACGGTAACCATCGTGTCCAGCATGGTGCCCTGGCCGTCGGTCACAAAGACCGTATAGGTTCCGGCGGGCACGCTGATGTTGGCATCCGTAGTGGCGGAGGTAGTGGTCAAACCAAGCGGCTCCACACGGATGCTGAGCGGGGCGGAAGCACCACCGAGCACTAGCCGGATCGTACCGTCGTCGCTGTCGGAACAGTTCGTCGGCACGATCGATACGCTGGTGAATGAGGTTGCGTCGGAGCCCACTGTGTAGCACATTTCCGCCGTACAGTCGCTGGCGTCGGTCACCGTCACGCAGTACTGGCGGGCGGAAAGGCCGGTGAGGTTCTGCGTTGTTTCGCCGTTGTCCCATTCATAAGTGTAAGGGGAGTTACCGCCGGAAGGCCGCAGTGTGATCGTACCGTTGTCGCCGCTGGTCGAAGGCGTGACGGAAACGTCGGTCAGAATGATTTCCTCGGCGGGCTCTACCGTTACGGTGAAGTTGATAACGGAAGTACCGCTGGTGATTTGCACGGTGTAATCACCCGGTTCGAGGCCATTGATGTCCTGGGTTGTTCCCGCCGGGTTCGGGCCGTCTCCGCTTGAATCGACAAACGTCCACTCATAGTCGTAATTACCAGCACCGCCCACTACGGTCAAGCCGATTGCGGCATTGTTTTGTCCGAAACACCCCCGCTCCACTATGGCTGAGGCGGCCAGCAACTCGGTAACGCCGAAGCATTGAGTCTCGGCACAGCCCCCGTTGTCCGTCACCGTCAGGCAGTAAGTTCCGGAGACGGTAACGTCATCGAGGTCTTCATCATCGGAGGTGTAGTTGCCGGGGCCGGTCCAGGAATAGTCAAAGGGTGCGCGGCCACCGACAATCTCAACGGTGACGCCGCCCGGGCCGTCCGCCGGGATGTTGTTCGGCGAGCCGACGATGCGCAGTTCGGCGGGCTCCCCCACCATGATGTTATTCTGGGCTCGGGCACAGCCGTTGCCGTCCGTCACGGTGACGGAGTAGCTACCGCCGGGCAGCATGGTTTGCTGCGGCCCGTTATCGGGCAGACTTCCGCTCCAGTTGTACAGTAGGGTCGGCTCGCCGTTCAGGGCCACGACCCTGATGGAGCCGTCGCGATCACCGGAACAGGTGACGCCGCGCACGGTGCCTACTTCCACGGTCAGGTCGCTACCCGCGGTCACCTCGAACCGGCTGGTCGTCGACTGGCTTGTAGTTTGGTTGGTAACCGTTACGTTGTAAGTACCGGCGGTAAGGTTACTCGCCGTGGGGCCGGTCGTAGTCGTGTTAGGCGACCACATATAGCTCAGGTTATTACCGCCGCTGACGGTAAGCGAAATGGAACCGTCCGCGTCTCCGGAACAGGAAGGCCGGTCGATATCCGAGTCAACGATTACGGGGGCGGCCGTGCCGTTCACCTGCCCGTTGAGCAGGTCGGCCTCAACAATGCTGTTGACATCCTCGAATTCGATGGGCGTAGGGGTGTCGTTGAAGGTGATCGGGGTTTGAGTAGTGGAAAGAACGCGAAAACAGATGCTGTACAACGCTTCCCCGTTCGCAACGCTGTTGCCGTTCGCGAAGGGGTCCGCCCAGGCGACGGTCAGAACGCCGGGCTGGATCATCCGCACGGACCCGTCGCTGAAGCCGTTGAAGGCGTAGTTCGGGCCGGTACCGATGTACTCCAGGATGGCGGGGTCGTAGTTGATACTGTACTGAAAAGATACGAGGCCATCCACCTCGAAACCGATGATCGGCAGGCATATCTCATCCCCGGCGTCCGCCGTAGCGGAGCCAATCTGGAAAGTCAGCCCGTCGATGACCGGCGCGTTAGGGTTGATGTTACCGCCGGAAGGCACCACGCCGGCAGCCTGACCACAAGCGGCGCGCGCCTGTATGACGACCGGGCTATTGGCAAAGTTGACGGGCGTCACCTCAAAACGGTCAACGGTAAAACAGAGGCCGACGACGGCGTTCCCGTCAGGCAGGCTCTGGCCCGTACTACCGGGCGCATCCCATTCGAAGGCGATGGTGCCGTTGGCGGCGTTGTTCGTAACGTTGGCGGAAGTGATGCTGCCGAGGCCGAAGTTCGTCGCACGGGTGAAGGTCACCTTGGCGGGGTCGTAGGTCAGGGAGAAGTCCAGGTCGGAAAGCGAGGTAAAATTCTCAGCCGTAACATCAATGCAAACTTCCGTGCCGACCGTTCCGTCCGCGCTGCCCACCCGTAGCACTACATTACTTGGGTTACAATCGCCGCCGCCACAGTTAACACTACCGTTCACGGAGCCCGCTACACCGTCGACCGGGGTGACGGCCGTATTGTTGGAGTCGGTAGCGCGGATACGGAAACCTTGTTCTTCGTCGATCGCGATCGATGCCTCACAGGCTTCCAGCACCGTGAAGCAAATATTGAGTATGGATCTGCCGTCGTCTACGCTATTTGCGCCGACGTTGGGGTCGAACCAAATAACGCGGATGAAGCCCGCGCTGGAGTTGACCGCCTGCAAACCCGGTAGTTCGCCGGTTCCGGTCGCGTTGACGAATTGCAGTTTTGTTGCGTCATAAGCTATACCGAACTGAAGCCCGGCCAAATCGGTCAGGTTGAAAGTAGAAACATCGAGGCAAACCTGCGTGCCTTCCGCGCCCGATACGTTCCCCGCCACCAGGGTCAGGTTTTCGTAGTCAACCACGCCGCCGGCGTTGATAACGCCGTTGCCGGGGTTAATCGTGAGGTCTTCGCCGCCGGCGTTCGTTGCCGTGATGTCGGTAAGCGTAATGTTCGTCTCGTCGGTGCCGATGATGTTGAAGCATATTTCAAACAAGCTCTCGCCGTTCGCCAGGCTCTGGGCGGTCGCCGGGTCATAGCTGACCATTACCTGGCCGTTGACGTTGGTGTTAAAGTTACTTGCGCCGAAGCCGGGCAAACCGGCGTTGGCGGTAATCGAAGCCAGCACCAGCACGGCGGGATCGTAATTAAGCGTGAGCGAGATATCGCTGATGCCCGCGAAATCCATTACCCGGATGTCTACGCAGACCTGCTGACCGAGTTGACCCGTGCCGCTACCGACATTAAGGCCAAGCGAGCTGGTCGGGCAGGGCGAACAGCTGCCGCCACAGTCCACGCCGGTTTCGTCACCGTTCATGATGCCATCGCTACAGGTGGGGCAAACGGTGGGGCAACCGCCGCCACAGTCGATGCCGTCTTCGTTGCCGTCTTTAACGCCGTTATTACAGGTATCAGCCATACCACATCCCGGCGTATTGACGGTGCCGTCGTTACCGACCGGCCCGATGACGGTACCGCTGGTGGAGCTGAATCTCAGGTTATCCAGGTCGACGGTCGTTTGCCCCGCCACCTCGTTGGTAAAGCATATCGTACCGATGGCCTCGTTGGCCTGCAGGCTGATGCCTGCGTTACTGGCGTCGAAGAAAACGAATCGCACTTCGCCGTCCGCTGCTTCGTTGACCTGAATCGTATTGCCGAACCGGTTATTGGGCGTAAAGGTCGCGTAGTCCAGGTTCGCCGCCGGGTAGAGGAGGTTGAACTGAAAACCGACAATGTTGGTGAAATTATTGGTGGTAATTTCCATGCAGGCTTGGCCGTTTACCGCTACGTCGCAAACATCCGCCAGGCATACGTTGAGCCGGTCGGAGCCTTCGCCACAGCCGGCGGCAACCGGGCAGTCGTCACAATCGCCGCCGCAGTCCACGCCGGTTTCATTGCCGTTCCTGATGCCGTCGGTACAGGTAGGGTCACCGCCGCCGCCGCAGTTTTGATTTACCGCGCCGGGGGAACTGGTGATGGGCAGCCCGCCGCCGGTCGCGTTGAACGCCTTGAGCGTTGTCGATGGATCACGGAAGGTCAGGGGCGTAGCCGCCGCGTTCTCCACGGTGAAGCATACTTCGAAGGCCACCACGTCAGCACCGATGGTTACACCCGTTAAGTTGGGGTCATTCCAGATTACGTTGACGATGCCGTCGGTCGGCATGCCGTTCATGCTCGGCGGGGTGATTTGCGTACCGAGTTCGAGTTCTGAAGCAACGTTGAAGCCGGAGAACTCGAGGTTGCCGGCGGCAAACTCCAGCGAGAACTGGATTCCACCGAGGTCATCGAAGTTGCCGACCATGACGGGCACACATACCTCTGTACCCGCGTCCCCGCAAACACTACCCACGCATATTTCTACGTCGGTGGTCCCTTCGCCACAGGTGGTTACGGGGCAAGCCGCGCAGTCGGGTCCGCCGCAATCCACGCCGGTTTCCCCACCGTTCTGGATACCGTCGTTGCAGGTGCTGCCCATACCGCCGCCGCAGCCGTTGCCGTTAACCCGTCCGTCATTCGCGATGGGATTGACGACGCTGCCGGTAGTACGCGACACGATCAGGTTCGTGGCGTCGAGCAAAGTAGTGGATGTCGTTTCGTTAGTAAAGCAGAGCGTGGCGAAAACGTCGTTGTCCGCCAGTGTTACCGGGCTATCAGCGGAGCGAAAGAACAGTAAACGAAGTTCGCCGTCATTGGCTTCGTTTACTTGCAGCGCTCCGGTTAGTGCCGCGTTTTGCGTAAAGCTGGCGTAGTCCAGGTTTGCACTCGGGTAATTGACCCGCATCTGGAGTGCCGTTACGTCCGTGAAATTGTGAACCAGTAAGTCGACGCAAGCCGTCGCGCCGACCGCTGCGTCACAAGCGTCGGTCAGGCAAATGTTGAGTTGAGAAGAACCCTCGCCGCAGGTGGCGTTTCCGCCGCCGTTGTCACAAGGTGTACAACTGCCGCCGCAGTCCACACCGGTCTCGTCGCCGTTCATGATGCCATCGGAACACGTAGGCACGGTAGGGCAAGCCGTACAGCTGCCCCCGCAGTCCACACCGGTTTCGTCGCCATTCTGAATACCGTCGGAACAGGTAGCGGTGGGGCAGGCGGGGCAGTCCGGTCCACCGCAGTCCACGCCCGTTTCACTGCCGTTCCGTACGCCGTCGGAACAAGTCGCGCCGCCGGTAGAACCGCCGTTGACGGTACCGTTATTGATGATCACGTCATCCGGCCCGAAGGTCATCTGACTGTCGTTGGTAAACTCCAGGGGCGTAGGGGAGTCTCCGATTTCCACATCCGTTTCCACATCCTGCAAAATCCGGAAGCATATCTGACCGATGACGAAAGGGCCGGGGTCCGTATACCCCGTGCTGCTGAACGGGCTGTATACGACTCTGATCAAGTTCGGCGCATTCGGCCGGTTGACCATCGAGACGTTCGTGCCGTTGATGTTACCGGTGGCGGAAACCAATTCCAGCACCATGGTGTCGAAAGTGATGCTGAACTGCATGCCGGAGATCGCCACAAAGTTCTCGCCCACGAGGTCGATACAAACGGTTTCTCCCACGTTGCCCGAAACGTCGGACAGGCCAATGGTAAGTTCGTCTTGAGCGGAAATGCCACAGGAGAGGCACAACAGTAACCCACTCAGTAGCAGGGTGTAAAAATTTTTCATCTAAACTTCAGTTTCGGGATTAAGATACAAGAAAGGGGGTCGGGAATCGCCCGACGGTTATAAACAATAGACCCTAACGGCGGTCCAGGCGAATCACTTTACGGTGCAATTGCTCGCGATCGGTTGCAAGCCGAACGATGTATGCCCCGGCCTCAGGAAAATCGGTTCCGGGTAAAGCGATGGTGAAGCGCCCGGCGGGGACGCGTACTTTTTCAGATTTGATCAGCCGCCCGCTGATGTCCAGAATTTCCAGTACGGCACTACCGCTGTAATTCAGGGATGAGGTGACGAGCAATTGCCCGGCAAAGGGATTGGGAGAAACGGTGAATCGGGGGTCTTCCGCGAAAGAGACGAGCCCGTTGGGGTTTTCCAGCATGATGGTACCGGCATCCTTGTTGCAGTCCAGCCGGTTATTGTCGTTGTCCATGGCACTGAAACGTACCGGCGCGTCGCCGAAGTCGATCTCCGTGGTCATGGTCGCGATACTGGTGGGCTTCATGATTACGGTAAAAAGCAGGACGGTGTCTTCCGTACCGAAACCGTTCAGGGTCGGATCTACGATGAGATAACCGAGACGGCCGCTGTCCAGCTGCGTGCGATTGAAATTGCTTTCCGGAGTACCGTCGAGGAAGATATTATCCAGACCGAGATAGTCCAGTTTTTCGCGATCCCAATGAATAGACAGTTGTACGCCGACAAGATCCTCGAAATTGGTCGCTTTGACGTTGACGGCAAACTCCTCACCGGCATTCGCCGTAAGGCTTTCCACGAAGAAGTTGGTCTCTTGCGCACGGAGTGGAAGAAGGGCCAGTAAGAGGGCCACGACACCCGGCAAACGCCCGAGCAGTTTTGGTATGTTCATCGATTCGGGATTATAAAAACACTATCGGCCGATGTCGGCGTACTCTAAAGCCACGCTAAGGTAGCTATTTTCAACTATCCCGCCCTAACGGCCCGCTAACTAGTTTAGCCAATACGGTCTTTCCGTTCAGTTGGGCGGCGGCGCGCGGGTGCCGTGGAAAGGTAGGAAAACTTGATTTTACGGTTGAACGTCGGTAGAAACGCCTAACTCCGGGCTCTTCTTTTTCTAGTGAGTAAGAACTTGCCGGAGAATCGGTTCCTGACCGAAAGCGGATCGTTTTCGGTCAGGAACCAAATTCCCCGGTGAGCTCCGAGACATAAAAAGCCCCGGTGAAGATCATTCACCAGGGCTTTCGAGTGCGGTCAGGCGTGGCGGTTAGCGCACGACCATCTTGCGCGTGGCGGTGAAATCACCCGCCGTCAGGGTGTACGTCATTACGCCGGCCGCGCCCAGTTCAGAACGGTCGAGGGTGATGGTGTTACTACCGGCAACGGTGACCGTCGTGCGGGTCAGCACCACCCGGCCGCTGATGTCACGTACGGTCAGTTGCGCCTGACCGGCTTCCGTCAGTTGAAAACCGATGGTCGTACTACCGGCAACGGGGTTGGGCGTGTTCTGGAATAGCTCGGACCGGTCGGCTACTTCCGCCTCAACGGAGGTAAAGCGAATACCAAGGTTAAGCAGATCGTTGTTTTCCGTATAACCCTCGGTACGCAGGCGCGCGTCGGAGAGCGTAAGCGCTTCACTGAGCGGACCGTCAACCGTAGCGGTCAGCGTCAGGGTAGCAAGCGTTTCGTCGCTGTTCATCCGGCCACCGTAGTAGCTGAAGGGCAATACACCCCGGCTGATGGCGCGGGTGTTGAATTGTTGCTCGGCGATGCGGCCACCGGCTACGGCAATCAGCTCAGCACGGTCGTTCACGTCGAAGGTTCCCTGCATTCCGGTCAGTTCGGCGGCGCGGCCGGCACTGATGATGACCTCGTAGGTTTTACCGGCAACCATCATCAATTCTTCAGTTTCCAGCGTGGCACCAATGCCGCGGGGCCGGGCACCGTCGGGCGCGAAGCCCGGGCGGTTATCGCTTACGTTACCTACCATGATACCGATGAAGTCGCCATCACGAACGCTGCCGGGCAGGTTGTTGATGTTGATGACCTCGGGGAAAGACGTAGCCCACGGGTTGTTGCCCACGGGGAATACGAAGTCAGCATCGACGAATACCCACGGCTCCTGATCGGGGTACGCCAGGTCAAGACCGAGAATCAGCCGGCTGATCGCAATGATGTCCTGCACCGTTACGTCGCCGCTATTGTTGGCGTCGGCCGCAATGTGCTGGTAAGGACTTACGAAAGGGTCGGTGCCCAGAATGTAGCGAGTGATCAGTACAAGGTCAAACGTAGAAACACCCTGGCTGTGCGTCAGGTAAGAAATCAAATGAGGATCGAGGGTGTAGTCATCCCCGGCCGTCAGGTTATCGAATGCGTAAGTGCCGCTGTTGTCGGTAACGGCGTCATCAGTCATTTCGGGGCCGGTCAGTTCCATACCGACACCACTTAGCGGGCTACCGTCGAAGGTGGAGATCGAACCAGAAATTTCACCGTAGTTTTCGTTGTTACAAGCATTTTCCGCGCGCTGTACCAATACCAATACCGAGCAGTACTCGTTGCGACCGGCGGGGTCGAAGGCGTAAACCCGGATTTGCGTCGTGGCGTCGTCTTCACAGGTGAAGAGGATGCCGTCACGGCCGGGCGCGGGGGTTACGCCGTTGAAGATTTCCTCTTCCTTATAAATGGAGAAGGTCACGTCGCCGGAGCAATCCTGTACCTCGCTCACCAGGGCGTCGGATGCCCAGTAAGCCGCCTCACCCGTTCCGTTGCCGTTAGGGGCCAGGGAGACGGTGGTCTGCATAATACAGATCGGCGTCGGCGCCAGTCCGTCGACCATGCAGAATTCAATTACGTCTACATCGACGTTACCACAACCGTCGCTGCCGCGTACCCGAATCGCGTGTTCACCAATGGGAACATTCACCAGGTTAATGGTGTAGTTACCTTCCGCGTCAGCCGTGAATTCACCGGCCGTCAGCAAGCGGGTACGCCCGAAGCCAACGGTCTCGTTATAGTCTACGTCCAGTTCGATCCGCACGCCCAGGTTCTCCGGGGCGGTGCAGTTGTCGGTGAGTTCAAACGTCAGTTCCACGGGGCCCGTACAGTTGATGTTTATCGCCGGGAAGCAGGTCGCGGAGTTATTCTCCACGATCTGCGGGGCAACCTGATCACTGACCTTTACGAACTGGGTATAGCTGAAGGCACCGCGGCTGTTGTCGACACCATAAGGCACGCCGTCATCGGAGCCGTCATCCAGCACATAAGCGAAGTTGTTGTTGTCGAAGGTGTTATCGTTGTCCAGGTAGGCCACGTCGTCAGAAGTCGTCGTCGTATTGTTGGGCTGGATGTAAAGGAAGGTGACCTCCCGAAGGTTGTTGTCTCCGTCATAGTCACGGGGAATTTCGTACGGCTCACCGATGGAATTATACTCACACCAGTTAATGATGCTGTACTCCAAACGAATCTTGTAGCACGCCTCGGCATCGCCGGTGAAGGTGTCACGGCTCACCTCGGTGGTGATCAAATCACAACTACCTTCCTCGATCAGGAGGCCGGCGATGTTAGGCGTTTGCCTGCAAAAAGCGGAAGCGTCACCGGGCAGGGTGATCACGTAGTCGTGCAGCCCCACCACTTCGACGATCTGACGGCAGGGCTCGACGTTGGTGAAGCCGGCACCGTCAGTAGTAACGAACGTACGGCGGAATTCACCGAGGCCGCAACTGTTGACGCCACCGGTGATGCGCTGCTCAATCGCTACTTCGCAGTTGTCGGAGCCCGTGGCGACGCCAAAGGTCAGGTCAAGCAGTTCGTCGCTCGCATCGGTGATATCAGCGGGCAAGCCGGCAACGTCGAAATCGACGCAAGAAAGCGTAAAGTCAGCGGGAGCGATACAAACGGGGGCCGTCTTGTCTTCCAGCAGCACGTCCATCCAGCAGAAGTTAGACATGCCGTCAGCGTCCGTAACTTTCAGGCCGACGGGCACAACGCCCAGGTCGGCGCAGGTCAGCACCACGTTCGGGCCGTAAGCGGCACCGGGCAGCAGTTCGTAAGCACCGGAAGCGAGAAGCCGCACGCGGGCGATCTCCAGGGTGATGCCGGAGCAATCGTCGTAGCTGCCTTTGTCGATCATTTCCGGCGTCAGTACCGCAATGCCGGTGGCGGCGCCGGCGCCAGGAGAGACACTGGAGGAAAGGCTGACGTTGAGGCCGTTTTCACAAATGGCAACGGGTGGCGTAGCGTCGGTGATGCGAATGTCCACGTCGGTAGTGCCAATATTACCGCACTCATCCGTATAGGTGTAGCGAATAACGTGGTCGCCAACGGGCAGCAGGTCGGACACCTCGGCCGTCAGGTTATCGAGATTCACCGTGTAGCTACCAAGGGGCGTACCCGTCAAATCACCGTTGGGGTAGATATTGGCGAGCAGCGTGAAACTGCTGGAGCAAGCGTCCGTCAACGTCAGACCGGGCAGGTCGAGACGGATGTAGGCACCACAGACATTACCGGCATTGGTGCCGAATTCAATGGGGCCGGCGGGTACGTTCAGCACCGGAGCCGTGAAGTCTCCTACTTTGACAATCTGTGAAAGCGTACGAACGTCGTCGGTGTTACACCAGTCGATGATGGTGTAAGTACGGACGACCTTATAAGCGTTGGGGCAGGTGACGATGGGGTTCTGATCCTCGAACGTAACGCCGATACCGCAGAAGCTGCCGTCGCCGATGATCAGGGGGATAGTGGAACCGTTCGGACCGTCGAAGAAAGGCAGATCACCCGGCCGGGGCGCGGGTACGTCGCCTAACTGGAGGCCGAGACCCTCCAGATCATCACAATCGAAAGTTACGACGTCCTGAATGTTTTGGGTATTGAGGTCATCCAAGGTGGGGCGGGTAAACGTGATGTCGTAGCTAACGACCGCGGCGGCATTGCCTTCACCGGAGGCGGAAACACAGCTACCGTCGGTAGCGGTGAACGTACGCGTCAGGGTCACGTCATTACAAGCCGGGTTCACCGCGTCGCGGATGATGATGTCGTTGACGCAGATCTCGATCAGCTCGGAACAAGCATCCGTAGCCGTGGGCAAACCACCGCCGGCCACCAGGCGCGCGCGCAAAGCGGGGTCGAGCGTACCGGCCACGATGGCACCGGTTTGGGTATTGAAAGAATAGCAACGGCTTACCGTGTTGGGCAAAGCACCCAGGTCGATACCGTCCACGGCATCACAGTACAGCGGGCCGGCCGGTGCAACGGGCGTTCCGGTGAAGAAAGGTGCCGTCTTGTCTTCGGCGTTGACCGTGCCCCAGCCGGTAGTGAAGCCGGAGATCAGGGCTGCATCAGCAGTAATGCGGAAGGTATAAATACCACATCCGTCAATGATGGGCCCATTACCTTCCTGGCCGTCTTCCACCACAATGGTGAAAGCTTCGGGAATAATACCGTTATCGTCAACGTCAAAATCACCCGTCAGAATTTCCGAAGGGATGAGGAGTGCCTGACAGTCGTCGTTCAGGGTAATATTGATTTCGGAGATGGTTGCGAGGTCGACCACATCTTGGGCGTGGGCACCAAAAGAGAGCAACAACACTATCCCAAACACTAAATTGTGTAGGACTGATTTCATAAGATCACGATTCTTGAGATTACAAAAGCTAAACACGATTTCCTCCCGTAAATGGGCACAAACAGCGGCTTTCGCGACCTGCCGAATGGCCCGGCTGTTGGTTTCAGGCGGAGAAATCTTCTAAACAAAGGTAATAACCTATGGGGAAATGCACGAACATTTAACGATTTGACGTTCAAACCTCCTATATTTCCGCTACCAATGACCGCAATTCGGGGATGACTTCCCCCTCGATCCAGGGGTTTTTTCGCAGGAAAATGCGGTTGCGGGGGCTGGGGTGCGGCACGGGAAAAAACGTCGGTAAATAGGCTTTATAGTTGCGCACCGTTTCGGTCAGCGTCCGTTTACGACGGTTGCCGAGGTAACGGGCCTGGCTGTAGGCGCCGATGAGGATTTTCAACTCCAGTTTGGGCATCATCGCTGACAACGGGTCTTGCCAAACCGGGGCGCACTCGGGCCGGGGCGGCAGGTCACCGCCTTTGCCTTTGCCCGGGTAACAAAGGCCCATCGGTAAAACGGCGAAGGTGGTGGAGTCGAAGAACTCTTCCTCCGTCACCCCCAGCCATTCGCGCAGGACGCGACCGCTGGGGTCATCCCAGGCCACGCCCGAAAGGTGGGCCAGCCGCCCGGGGGCCTGGCTGATCAGCGCAACCCGCGCCTCGGGGTGAATGCGGAATATCGGTTTCGGGCCCAGCGGCAGGTGCGCGGCGCAAAGTTTACAAGCGTCGGCTTCGGCAAGTAACGGGTGTTCGTAGGGCTGAAAACCATTGGCGGTGGGGAGTGGGGGCATGCCGGATAAACGCGACGGCCCCGGCGATTGCTCACCGGGGCCGTCGGGTTTGACCGGGGTGTCCACCCGATCCTTCCTTTGCACCCGCGACCCCGCCCAAAAGACGATCTCGCGGAAACGTCTTATCGTTTTACAAAGCGGATGACCTCCGTACCGCTTTTTTGCGAAACGCGCAGCAAATAAATACCGCTCGTCAGCTCAGCGACGTTGATGGAGCCGCGGATATTCGTCACTTCCCGGATCAGCTTGCCATCGGCACTCAGTATACTCGCGCGGTCGCCATCGTTCAGCGGCGTCGTCAAGCGCAGTTCCGCACCCGCCGGGTTGGGGAAAACGCCGAAGGCCACGCCGTTAATCTCCGCCGAAACGGGCCCGTAGAGCGTCGCCGTTCCGTCCAGATCGACCTGGCGCAGGCGATAGTAGTTCACTCCTTCCGTTGGGCGGATGTCCGTAAAGTCATAAGAATGGTCCGCAGAGCGACCGGCCGTAGCGGCGGTCACGACACCGATGTTTTCCCAGGCGTTACCGTCGCGGCTGCGCTCGATTTCAAAGCGGTCATTGACCACCTCGTTGGCGGTTTCCCAGGCGAGGCGAACGGATTTGGCGTCGGCGCGGGCGGTGAAGGAGCGGAGGGTGAGGGGGAGGGCGACGTCGTTGTCGATATTCTCCAGGCAGGGAGAAAAAGCGTTTCCCTCATCCGATACATCGGTGTGGTTGAAATACCCGCCGTCGATGTTACCGTCGGGGCTAAGTGCCCGTGACACCCCCGCGACAAGATCGCCGCCATCGTATGTAATCTGATGGACAACGGTTTCGCCGGCGTCACGCAGGATGATGATGTCACCGCCGTCATTCAGTGACAGGCCGAATACGTCAATGAAGATACAACCGCCGTTAGCGTCATTCATGTCCCCAAAAGTCAGCCCTTCTTCCGGGCCGAGAACCGTCCCTTCCGGAACAACGTTCCGCTCTCCACTCCCTTCTTCAATCGTGTAACCACTCACGTCGACATCCTCCGTTCCCCGGTTGTAAATCTCAATAAATTCCTGTGGGTTATCAGGCGTGACCCCCGGGTTTCGCCGGGCAAAGAATTCATTGATGACGATGTCACCGATCGGTTGGCAAAGATCAGCGGGGACGGTGAAGGTAAACGAGGGCGCCGCTCCGCCGGTACAGGCTCCTCCGGAGATCGAGACCGTGTAAGTACCTCCTTCGGTAAGTCCCGCGAAGCGAAGTTCCCGTGCGTTATTTTGAGTTCCTCCTTCCTGGGTAGCGGGGTCATCGGAGTTTCCGGTAATGTTTGCACCGTTATCGATGCTGACCGTTACGCCGGCCTCCATACCGAGATAGTTCACCGAGCCGCTTACCGCATCTCCTGATCCGGCGGTAAAAGCCTCACAAACCAGGCTAAGGGTGCTTTCCGATATGCTTACGCCGCATTCCGGCGTGCAGCCCGAATCAGCCGTCACCGTAAAATTGTCGAATGCGCCGAAATCATTCTCTACGTTTTGCTTGATCCGAAGTTCCAGCGTTACGGACACCGCACCCGAAACTACGCAGGTACTGGCGGTTCCCTGAGTCGCTTCCCCGGAGCTCAGGCCTTCCCGCAGATTGATGATTCCCTGACTTACGCCATCGGCAAATACTTCATACTCGGCGATTTCGCTGTTTTCGAACCCGATCAACTGGTAGTCGAAAGAAAAAGAAACGCCCGCTTGACCGGTCACATCGACGGGGCCGAACGTTACCGTTGCAATCCCGGCGGTGCCATTGGTATTGCCTCCATCCAAGTCTTCCAGATCACGAACATAAAGGTAGTCGCCCGTCAGGTTTCCAAAATCGATGGTAGCACTCGGGTTGGTAGAACCGCCGCTACCCGTATCCGTCGGCGTTCCGTCATTGGGGTCGTCATTATTATCGAGTACACCAAAAAACCCGTCGCTCAGGTTATCGAAGAAAGGCACATCAGTTGCAACGGTCATTTCCGGGCTTGTTCCGTCAAAATCCATCACGGAAATAATGGTCTGGGCGCGGACGCCGGTGCAGAGGAAGGTCAAAAAGAGGGCGGTAATACCGCAAATGAAGTAGCGTGAATACATGGTATTGGTTTTATCCGGTGAGCCGTATGCGGAAGCGTGGCCGGGCCGGGTGGAGTAGTTAAAGTTAAGAAGCGAGTTCATATCCATGGGCATGGGTGTACAAACGTTTGGACGAGGGGAGTTGTAAAATTATCCCTTGAAGGTTAACTGCAGGTAACTTTTCGGCTGACCGTCAGCGGAATAGTCACCGGTAGGAGCCCGCCGCGCACCTTTTCGTGCACGACGTGGCTTTATAAGCGTCGTAAACCCCGCGCATAATCCGCGTGAAATTCCGCTATCTTCGCCCCCCAGTATGATTTTTCAGATTCGCGACAACGAGCGCAAGATTTTCGAGGTCATCAGCAAGGCTGCCGCCGAGCTCGGTTTCCCCACCTACGTGGTGGGCGGCTACGTTCGTGACCGCCTGCTGGCCCGGCCGAGTAAAGACCTAGACATCGTATGCGTCGGCAGCGGTATCGAACTGGCGCGCAGGGTGGGTAACAGCCTGCACCCCCGCAGCCGGGTGACCGTTTACAAACGCTTCGGCACGGCCGCCCTCAAGCACCGCGACCTGGAGATCGAATTCGTCGGTGCCCGCAAGGAGAGCTACCGCTCCGACAGCCGCAAGCCCACCGTCGAATCCGGCACCCTGGCCGACGATCAGAACCGGCGCGACTTCACCATAAACGCCTTGGCCATCAGCCTTAACGAGCGGGACTACGGCAACATCATCGACCCCTTCAACGGGCTGGAAGACCTGGAGGCCAAGCGGCTGGTCACCCCCTTGGAACCGGGCAAGACGTTCACCGACGACCCGCTGCGGATGATGCGCGGCGTGCGCTTCGCCAGCCAACTCGGCTTCCAGCTCGACCCGGCCACGAAGACCGCCATCCGCGTTCACCAGGAACGGCTCAAGATCATCAGTTGGGAACGGATCGCGACGGAGCTGCATAAAATCATGGGGTCCACCAAACCCAGCGTCGGCCTAAAGCTGATGAGCGATACCGGTTTGCTCGACTACGTGCTGCCGGAGTTGGCCGCCCTGCGCGGCGTCGAGGCCCGCAACGGCCGCAAGCACAAAGACAACTTTCTGCACACCATCCAGGTGGTGGACCAACTGGCCGAGCGCAGCCCCGAGCTTTGGCTTCGCTGGGCGGCCCTGCTGCACGATATCGGTAAAGCCCGCACCAAACGCTGGGAGGCCGGCGCGGGGTGGACCTTTCACGCGCACGACGCCGTGGGCGCCAATATGGTGCCCCGCATCTTCCGCCGCCTCCGCCTGCCGAACGACAAGCTGAAGTACGTGCAAAAGCTGGTCGCCCTCCACCAGCGCCCCATCTCACTGACCGAGGAGGAAATTTCCGACTCGGCCGTCCGCCGCATCCTCTTCGAGGCCGGCGAAGACATCGACGATCTGATGACGCTCTGCGCCAGCGACATCACCAGCAAGAACCCGCATAAGGTCAAACGCTACCGGGAGAACTACGTCCGCCTGCGCGAACGAATGACGGAGATCGAGGAGAAAGACCACCTTCGTAACTGGCAGCCACCGATTACCGGCGAGCTAATCATGGAAACCTTCAACATTCCGCCCAGCCGCCAGGTCGGCCTCATCAAGGACGCCGTGCGCGAAGCCATCCTCGACGGCCTCATCCCCAACGAACCGGAAGCCGCCAGGGCTAAGATGCTAACCGTAGCCGCGGAAATGGGCGTGGGGGTGGAGGAAGAGTAAGTTGGTGGCTGGTGAAAAATCAATCCTTCTTGTTTCCCGGTGAAGTATTCTTAAAAAATTTAATACGGCTTTTCGCGGGCACCCCATCAGCATGGGGTGGCACCCCCACCCCCCACCCCCATATCTTTGTCATATCGAAAGGGAGAGGTGCAACTTTCCCTTTCAAGTGTTTTCCAAAAAGCGTGTTTAAATTTGAGGCCCGCGGATTGTTGGTTTTTCGCCGCCTCCAGAAAGTTTTTTATTATTGGTGCTCCGCACCCTAGATTCCAGTTATTCAGTAGTTAGAAAGCTACAACATAAGGTCCCGGCGGTGCAACGCACGGGACCTTTTTTTGTGCACGCCGATGACTTCCTGTTTTTCCCGCCCCTGGTTTAAGCAAAGCTTAAACCAGGGGCGGGAAAAACAGGAAGTCATCGGCGCGAGGCAGGCGTTAAAGTGGGGCATGCATTACAACGAGGCAGACGTCGGAGCGGGGCAGACGTTGTAAGCGGAAAAACGGGGCATCCGTAACGAGCGGCAAAATGAGGTAAACGTTATAGGTTAAAAAACAAATTAGCGTTGAACTCATGATTGAGTATCGCCCACCCGGCATCGCCCCCTCAACCATTGCACCCGCGGCCCCGCCCGGAAATACCGGCCGCAAAGTAAGGGAGGTGACACACCCTTGGGCGGCATCACCGCGTTTTAAAGTATCTACCCCGTAGGCGTGCCTTGTTCGCCCCTACCCTACCTTTGCGTTTATGCCCCTGAGAAACCGTCTTTTCCTCCTTTTCTTCCTCGCCCTCACCGGGCTGACCGCCCAAACGGACAGTCTGGGCGAGTGGCGAACCCATCACTCCTACCGCTTCGGTACTTCCGTGACCCAAAGCGACAACTCGGTGATCTATTCCACCGGCAAGGCCATCTTTTACCTGGATAAGGAAGACCTGAGCATCTCGACCCTGGCGCGGGAAGACGGGCTGACCCAGGCCCGCGTACGCCTGCTGCGCTACCATAAGCCGACCGAGACGCTGATCATCGTTTACGAAAGCAGCGTGATCGACCTGTACCGCAACGGGCAATTCTCGACGCTGCGGCAGATCGACAACTTCAACTTCAGCGGCGACAAGCGGATCTACGAGATGTTCTTCGGGGAAGACGACATCGTTTACCTGGCGACCGGCTTCGGCGTTTCGGCACTGGACCTGAAAGACAATACCTTCCCCTTCACCACCTTTACGGGCGTAAGCGTGAACGGCGTAGCGAGCTACGAAGGGCTGCTCTACGCGGCGACCGACGAGGGCCTTTACCGCGTACCGCTGGAGGGCGTCAACCTCAACGATTTCGGCAACTGGGTGTACTTGAGCGACAATCTCGGCTTACCCGGCGACTATAAAAGCACGGCCATCAATGTGTACCGCAACAAACTTTACTTCGGCATCAACGACGGCGTGCACCAGCTGAGCGGTGACACCACGATCTTGCGGTACACCCCCTCCCCGCCCGACCAGGAACACTTCCTGAAGTACATCAGCGGAGAGGGCCGCCTGTTGATGGCCGGGTACCGGTGTACCGTGCAGCGTTGCAGCAACCGCAAGATCATTTTCCTGGACGAAGAGAACGTACGCCGGGAAACCGGGCGGTGCCTCTTCCGTACCGAATACGCCATCGAAGACGAGGCCGGGCGCATCTGGTTCGCCGAAGACGAGTCGAGCCGCTTCATTCGTTACCTGGTGAGTGAGGGCTCCAATGACTGCCAGCAGCTGGAGTATATCGGCCCGACCAACGACATCAATTACCGGCTGGAGCACGACGGTCAGTCGCTTTGGGTGGCCCCGAGCGTGCTCGACGAAACCTTCGGTACGCGCATCAACTTCTTCGGCGTTTACCGCCTCAACGACGGTGAATGGAGCGCGTTGACGAATAAGAACCTGGACGTTTTCAAGGGGCAGGACGGCGTGGAAGGCGGCGACGACGACCTGATGTCGATCGTGGACGTTCACTACGACCCGGTCAACCAACTCCACTGGTTCAGCTCCTTTTACGAAGGCGTGATCGCCTACGACGAGGCGGCGGGCACCGGTGAGTTCTACGACGAAATCAACAGCCCACTGCAAAATGCCGAGGGCGACAACAGCCGTACCCGCGTGCTGGGCGTGGACAACGACAAGGAGGGCTTCGCTTATTTCGCCAACAGCCGCGCGCTGGAGGGCAACATCATCACGGTCAGGAGCCCCGATGGACAATTCGCCGCGCTGGGCGGTGACTGCGGCATCAACGTCGCCCTCGACATTGCGGTGGATGGAGAAGGCTACGTCTGGGTAATTCACGCCACATCCGTCGGTGGCGGCATCACGGTGCTGGACCACAACGGTACGCCGCTGGACCCCAGCGACGACCGCTGCCGCACCATCCTGAGTAACAACAGCAACCTGCCGACGAATAACGTACGCAGCATTGCCGTCGACCTGGACGGGAGCGTCTGGGTAGGCACCGACAAAGGCGTCGTCCTTTTCGAGTGCGGCGATATGGTTTTCAACACCGAGCGTTGCCAGGGCCGTACGCCGGTCGCCATCGACATCGACGGTAACGGTTTTTTGCTGGAAACGGAAGATATCCGCTCCATCACCGTGGACGGCGGCAACCGGAAATGGATCGGCACCAACGGCGGCGCTTACCTGCTATCGCCCGACGGCTCGGACCAACTGCTCTTCTTCGATCAGGGCAACAGCCCGCTGCTCGACAATACCGTGCGCGACATCGCCGTCGACCCGAACACGGGCACGGTTTACTTCGGCACCGAGCGGGGCATCATCAGTTACCGGGCCGAAGCGACGGTGGCCAACGACCGTACCTTCAAGAACGACTTAGTGATCTTCCCTAACCCGGTCGAGCCGGGTTACACCGGCCCCGTGGCGATCAACGGCCTGGCGCGCGACGCCCGCGTCAAGATCACCGACCTGTCGGGGAAGCTGGTGGCGGAGGGCACGGCGACCGGCGGGCAGTTCGTCTGGTCGGGCACCGATTACAACGGCCGGCGGGTGACGAGCGGCGTGTACATGGTTTTTGCGTCCACCAACAGTCTCAGTTCCGGTCTGGTCATAAAGCCGGAGAGTGCGGTGGGTAAGATCGTGTTCATACGGTAAGTCAGGTGTCAGGTTGCAAGTTACAGGTTGCAGGTGCTGTACCCCTGAAACCTGCGATCTGCAACTTGCAACCTGAGTCCTTATCTTCGCCATCCATGAGACTCCGTTACAGCTACCACTCCGAACACCACGCCGAGCCGAAAGACCGCTGGGTGCATTTCCTCCTGTTTCTCGGGGCGTTCCTGCTGTTGCTGGCGGCCGGTCAGCAGTTGTTCCTGTACTTCACCGATTGGCGGGCAACGGACGAGGAGCACAGCTGGTGGCACCTCGGTTTAGGACTGGCTTATTTACTGGGCGGCGCGGCCCTGGCCTTCGCCGGGTACCGCCACGAGCATGCGAGCCGGGGCCCGTCCGATCGCTATGTACGCATCGGTGAGGATAACCTGACCTGGAGCCTGACGCAGAAACCGGACGAAAAGAAAATCGCGCTCGCCGACATCGCGAAGGCGGAGCGCCCCAACGTGCGCGACCTGAATCTGACGCTGAAAGACGGTAATACGCTTACCCTCCCGATCTACCTCGTTACCAGCGAGGGCAAGCAAGCGGAGTTGCTGGAAACGCTCGAAAGCCTGTTATGACCCACGACGATAAGATCCCGCACTACGGTAAAGACTGGACGACGCTCGCTGAAGCACTCGGCGACCTGCGCTACGACGCGCTGGCGGAGTTCCTGGAAGCCCTGAGCGAAAAAATGGCTAAAGACGCCGATGCGGACGCGGGGCGGGAGCGGCATCAACTGGCCCGCGAACTGTACGATTGCGCGGAAAAACTGGGCGGGGCCGCGGGTGCGACGGAAAGAGCGTGGGACGTGTGCGCGCCGTTTATGAAGGAGTAGTATCGCCGCCCACCGGTTCAAGTCTCATCCTCGGTTTCCGAAGGTGCCTCCATTAATTCGATCGGCTCGGCGAACAGCTCTTGCAGTTTGCGGCGTACCCGATCCTTGCGATACTCGCTGCGTTGGAAGTCGTTTTTCACCGCCCGCTTATCGCTCTCCACGACGTAGGTGTCCAGCGGGCCCTTGATGGTGTAGTAGAGGTTGAAGAAGCCGTTGCGGCGGGCGGGGAGGATTTCCAGCGCGTCATCGTGCCGGCTGATCTTGTTCTTGATCGCCTGCCCGGCGTTGACCTTGATGAAGTAATCGAGGTAGTTATTGAAGGTATGGCTGCCGCTCAGCTCCAGGTTGACCGCGCTGGACTGGATGAACATACGGGGAATGTAGAGTGTCTGGTCCGTGATCTCGAAGAAGTTGCGCAGCCGGGTGAAACGTACCCGCTCCAGGTCGCCGGCCTTAAGGGCGAAGGCGAAATTTTCCAGCATCTCGAAGTCGCGCAATTCTCCGTTGGCGATGTCGACGCCGGCCAGCACGTTGAGTTTCTCGTAGTCCAGCTCCCCGTCTTCGTCGAAGTAGGTCTGGATCCACATACTGGCGTTCATCTTGCCCTCGATGTTGTCGGCCACAAGCACCTCCTGACCGAAGTTTTCGCCTTGGCGAAAGAACTCGGTGGCGTCGATACTGACGGCTTTGACGCGGCCCTCCACGCGCAGCAATTCCCGGAAGTACACCTCACCGTCGACGCGCAGTTGGCCGCTCATGGCGTTGGTGATGCCCGTCACGTCCAGGCGTTGGGGCGCGAAAAAGAGTTGGCCCCGGAAGTTCTCGCCTTCGATCTCCCCGTAGTTCCACTCGTCCACCACCGCATCGAAGCGGCCGCGGAGCAGGTCGGTCAGCCGGGCGCGGCGGGCGACGGTTTTGGCCCGCAGGCTGTCCGTCTTGCCGGCGGCGGCGGCTTCCTCCTCCTCTTCTTCGGTGGGGCCGGCGAGCTTCAGTAGCTCGTCGATGTCGAACGACCGGCCGGTGAGGCGGGCGTCGAAGCGCAACTCGGCGTCGTTGGTGTTCAGGCTGTCGGCGAAAAGGACGGGGATGAGGTTGGTGGCTTTGCCGGTGAACGCTAACTCGGTATCCGCGCCCTCGAAGGTCAGATCGGTGAGCTCCATCTCGTTGTCGCGCAGTTGCAGGATGCCGGAGGGGAAGGCGAGTTCGCGGCCGTTGACGGTCAGCTCTCCGTCCTCGAAGGTGAGGCGGCCGGCGGCGGCCACGCGGGCGATGGAGCGCGGTCGCAGCATATCCGCATAGCGGCCGGTGATGCGCAGGTCTTCGATGCGCACGAAGCCCTCCCCTTCCGTCAGCGGGCTTTCGCCGAGGATGGCGGGCAGGGTGGCCAGCGGAAAGGAGCCGTTGGCGGAGAAGTCGATCTTCGGGTCTTCGACGTCCTCTACGTCGAGCTTCATGGCGAAGGGTTCGCCGCGGAAGTTGCCGATCAGTTCTTCGATGGCGAACGACTGGATGCCGCCCTTCGGCCCGTCGAGGTAGGCGAAGCGGGCGCGGAGGTTGAGGTCGCGCACGCCCACGTTCATGCGGGGGCTGCCCACCCGGCCGTCGGAGAACAGCAGCCGACCGTCCATCTTCGGGTATTTGCGGCCGGTCCATTCGCCGGTAAAGCTTCCGGTGAGTTCCAGTTGGCCCCTGGTTTCGAGTTCGCCGAGGTTGCCGGCGTAGTCTGGCGGGATGAGGGCGATGACGTCTTCGAGGCTGCCGGACCGGGACTCGACGCGCAGGTCGGTCAGCAGGCCATCTTTCGTCGGCGTCAGGTCGCCCACCACGTTGAACTCCAGCTCGCCGGATTCGATGGCGAGGGGCGCGAGGGTGTAGACGCCGGCGGCGTTGTCTACTTTCGTCTTGGCGTTGAGTTTGATCCGTTGCTCGTTCACGTAGCGGGTACCCTCCACGTCGAGGTGGTAGATCTCCACCATGCCGTCGGTGGAGAGCAGGTACCGGTCCGCCCCGAAGTCGCCGTTGAGGTCGAGCCGGTCGATGTTGCCGTTGAGGTAGACTTGCAACCGGGCGTCGCGGTAGCTGAACTCCAGGCCGTTGAAGCGGGCTCCGGCAATGGCGAATTCGGTAGCCTCGGCGTCGGGGGCCGACGGCAGCTCTTCGCCGACGGGCGTGTAGCCGGTAAGCTGATAGTTGGTATTACCGTCGACGTCGACCAGCAGGTTGAGGCTACCGTCGGCAACCAGGATCTTCTCCACCCGGATCTTGCCGAAGAGGCTGCCCATGTCGAGCAGGCAACTGAGTCGCTCGGCGTTCAGCAGTTCAGAGCCGTCGCTGCCCGCCACCTGTACGTCTTCGAGGTTGACCGAAAGGCTGGGAAAGGAGCGCCAGAAAGCAACGTCGTACTCCCCCACCACGATCTCGGTCTGGAGGCGCTTGTTCAGCGCCCCCACGACCGCCCGGGCGATGGGGTCACCGAAGAAGGTAACGGCCACCAGGGGCAGGAGCAGCAGGACGAGGAGGAAAAAGCCGGTGATTTTTAATACGCGCATAGGTTCTTCGTTTCGCCGTTTGTACCGAGGTTAGGAACTCGGCTAAGCCGACAAGTAACTTCGGATAAGGTTTTACCGAGGCCCTTGCCCTTTTCGCCGCATCCCGCGTCCTTCCGCCCTCTATCCAGTCAGGAGTCATAAGGCGAATTCAGCGCGCCTGCTCACACCTGAAAGTCCGGTACCCGGCTCAAAAGTTTACGCAGCGTCTCGCGGTAGTGTTCGGAAAGGGGAACGAGCGGGACGCGCAGGTGATTGCGGCACAGGCCGAGCATGGAGACGGCCGCCTTGATGCCGACGGGGTTGCCCTCGACGTACAGGAGGGGATGAACTTCGAGCATGTCGAAGTTGAGTTTGCGCGCTTTGGGAAAGTCACTGACCAGGGCGGCCTTTACCATGCCGCTGAACTGGGCGGGCAGCGCGTTGGCGATCACGCTGATGCCGCCGTGGCCGCCCATGGCGATGACGGCCGCCGTGATGGGGTCGTCGCCGGAAAGGACGCCGAAGTCCTTACGGCAGTACTTCAGGATCTCGACGGATTGTTCCAGCTTGCCGCTGGCTTCCTTGACGGCCGCGAAGTTTTCGTGGTTTTCGGCCAGCTTAAGGATGGTTTCCGGCAGTACGTTGCTGCTCGTCCGGCCAGGTACGTTGTAGATGATGACCGGCAGCGGGCTGGCGTCGGCCACCCGCATGAAGTGCTGGTAGATGCCCGACTGCGGCGGCTTGCTGTAGGCCGGGCTGCTGGACATGATGCCCGCCACGCCGTCGAAGTTATATTCCCTGATCCGCTCCTCCAGCTTTTCGGTGTAGTTGCCTCCGAAAAAGCCGGCCACGATCGGCACCCGCTCGTCGACGCGTTTGATCGTGAAGTCCAGTATTTCACGGCACTCCACGCTGCTCAGCGTGATCGCCTCGCCGGTGGTGCCGAGGCTGACGATGTAATCCACGCCACCCCGGATGACGTAGTCGATGATGTTGCCGAGGGCGGGGTAGTCGACGGAGAGGTCCGCCCGGAAGGGCGTGATGAGGGCGACGCCCGTACCGCTAAACCTTGGTAGATTTTGTTGCATTCGTGAAACTGAAGATGTGCTTTAAGACGGCCTGCTGCTCCGCTGTTTTAGGGGCGTGGCCGGCGTCGAATTGCAGGTGGTATGGATTGGCGGTGTCGGTGGAATAGGGCCCGATCCTGAAGCGGGCGGGCTTGATGGCGGCGAGGTAGTCGAGCACTTTGTGGTCGGCAGGGCCGAAGCGCATCAGCAGGTCGGTGGCGGCACCGCGGTACTTCGTCACGGCGTCGCTTTCGGGAATGCCGTACCAGTTGAGGTCTTTGGGCGTAATGACTTCGAAGTCAAAACTGGCGGCGCCGACTTCCTGCTCGAAGTAGCCCAGTACGCGAATCTTGCGGCCGGGTCGTTGTTCTTTGTCGCGCCAGCGGTCGACGGCTCGGCGGTCTTCGGCGGCGTCGGCGAGGAAGACGATGGTGACGTCGGCGGCCGTATCGGGCCGGGGCGGTCGCCCGTCCGTTGCGGGTTCGGGAGATTTGGCGTCAGCGAGCAGGCGGCGGCGGTAGAGTTTATCCTTTATGTCGGCGAGGAAGGCCATTAGCCGGCGTTTTCCACGCGACCGATGGCCGAATACTTTTCGATGCGCGCCTCGATGACGTCCTCGATCTTTTTCTCCCGTAGCGCGGCGATGGCCTTTTTGAGTTGGCGTTTGAGGCTCTTGGCCATCTCCTCGGGTTTGGAGTGGGCACCGCCCTGGGGCTCCTTGATGATCTCATCGATGATGCCGAAACCGAGCATGTCTTCGGCGGTCAGTTTCAGCGCATCGGCGGCCTGCGCTTTATAGTCCCAGCTGCGCCAGAGGATGGACGAGCAGCTTTCGGGGCTGATGACAGAGTACCAGGTGTTCTCCAGCATGATGATGTGATCACCCAGACCGATACCGATGGCACCGCCGCTGGCACCTTCACCGATGACGGCGCAGACGATGGGCACGCGCAGCTGGGCCATCTCAAAGAGGTTACGGGCGATGGCTTCGGCCTGCCCCCGCTCTTCGGCCTCGATGCCGGGGTAGGCACCGGGCGTGTCGATGAGACAAACGACGGGGAAGTCGAACCGCTCGGCCATCTTCATCAGGCGCAACGCCTTGCGGTAGCCTTCGGGGTTGGCCATACCGAAGTTGCGGTACTGCCGCATCTTGGTGTTGACGCCTTTCTGGTGGCCGATGATGACGACGGTCTGCCCGTCAACGTTACCGATGCCGCCCACGATGGCTTTATCGTCGCCGTAGTAGCGGTCGCCGTGCAACTCCACGAACTTGCGGCACATCCGCTCGATGTAGTACATCGTGTAGGGCCGTTCGGGGTGGCGGCTGAGCTGTACGCGCTGCCAGCCGTTGAGGTTGCTGTAGATGTCTTTGCGGGTCTGTTTGATGCGGTCTTCCAGCTCGACGATGGTGTCCGCCATGTCAACGACGCCGTCTTCGGCGACTTCACGCACCTTCTCCAATTGTTCGTACAGTTTCTCGAGGGGTTTCTCAAATTCCAGAAAGACCATGCAGTAGGCGGTTTTTGGTAAGCGGCGCAAAGGTAGGAATTAGTAATTAGTAGGTAGAAGTTAGAAGTTAGTGCCGTGTAACACGGGCTAACTACTAACTTCTACCCACTAACTGCTTGGCCTTCAGACATAAATTAAAGTCAAGCTGTTGATTAGCGTAAGTTAACGGTGCCCGCGCCGAGCGAGCCGATGTCGGTAAACACCTGGGCGCGGTAGACGCCGGCTTTCAGTTTTTCGTCGAACTCGTGGGTGAAGCTGATGCGCTGGCTCTTTTCGATGTTGACGTCACGGCCTTCGAGGGCGATGAGGTCCATGGCCGCGCCGTTGGAGATGATCTTGGCGCGCACGGGGTTTTCCGACGCAACGGGCGTACCGGCCTGATCGGTCAGCACGAGGTAGATGGGGCGGACGCCGAGGTACTTGTCGGGCACGTCGGTCAGGTCGAAACTGACGGCCATGCGCTTGGCGCGGCTGGCGTTGGCCGTCACTTTAGTCCCTTTGTTGCCTTTATACATATCGATTTGCATGGCGCTGGCCTTGAAGGCACCGAGGGTCATAACGTTGATCTGCTTCTCCATGGTTTTGGTCATGGTCTCCAGGTTCTCACTCTTCTTGGCGAAGTTGTATGCCTCGGTTTTAGCGGTGGAGAGGTCCTGACGCAGCACGACGTTTTCCTTACGCAGGGTCTTGTTTTCGGTTTCGAGCTCGGCGAGGCTGGTCTCCAGGTTAGCGCGGGCGTTGATGAGGTCTTCGATCTGGAGGCGCATGTCGTAAGCGACTTTGTTGTCGTTCTTGCGCGACTTCTGCGCCTGCCGCATATCGTACAGGGCGCGCTTGGTGACGTCCTGCGCCTTGGCGAGTTCGCCCCGCAGGCTTTCGTTGTCGGCTACGGCGGATTCGTAGACGATGCCGAGACTATCGACCTGTTTTTCCAGGTTGGCGCGCAGCTGGGCGAGCTGGCTCACTTCACCGGAGAGCTCGGTGTTTTGCTCGGTCAGTTCCGTCGCCGCGCTGTTGCGGCTAAACCCCCAAAAAAGGCTGATGAGAAAGAGGATACCGAGGATGGCGGCGAGTATGGTTAGTGTTTTCTTGTTCATATCGATTAGCTGGTTTCTAGGGTAAAGAACGTGGAAATACGGGAAATGCTCGGTGAGCGGGGTAGAAAATGAGGGGCTGGGCGGGGTCGCGGGTGCAAGGGTGGGTTTGCGGGAGCGTCGTTGGAATTTTTTGAACGTTGGAACACAAACTCTTATCTTCCGGTTCTATTCGCTCACCAAACCACATTGATATGCATCTCGGCGCCTTTTCCGCCAGCCTCAGCGTCAAAGACCTGGCGGCTTCCCGAACGTTTTACGAAGCTCTGGGCTTTACCGTTTACGCCGGGCGGGCGGAGGACGGCTACCACATAATGAAAAACGGCAATGCCCTCATTGGCCTCTTCCAGGGGATGTTCGAGGGCAACATCCTTACCTTCAACCCCGGCTGGGACGAAAACGCCGAACCACTATCCGCCTTCGACGACGTCCGCGTCATCCAGGCGGACCTCCAGGCCAAAGGCGTCGAACTGACGGCGACGGTGGAGGGGGTGAAGCCGGGGCCGGGGCGGGTGATGCTGAAAGACCCGGATGGGAATGTGATTTTGCTGGATCAGCATGTTTGAGGGGAGGGAAGTTGTACCCGAGTGGGTATAATTTAAGCTAATTTCTTCATATTATACCCGTTCGGGTATAGCCAGCGCACCGCAACTTAGCTACGAAGCGAGTCGTTCGTATCTTACGCCTAATCACGTCGTTTGCATGATCACTAGAATAGAAATATCCGGGTTTAAATCTTTCACCGATTTCGCGGTGGACCTTGCGCCGCTGACGGTCATTGCGGGAGCTAACGCTTCGGGTAAGAGTAACTTGCTGGATGCATTACGAGTGCTGAAAGGCTTAGCGGAAGGCCGTAGCTTAGGAGAAACCATCTACAACCGGGGAAGTGGTATTGAACTGTTCACTAAATATGGTAAGGATACTTCGGCGGAGCAGATGAAGATAGCGGTGGAACTGCTGTTGCCAAGAGAAGTGCTCTATAAACGACACATGGAGCTTGTTCTCGGAACACGTATGCGGTATGAAATCACCGTCACGCGTCCGAAGCCCGAAGACCTTGGGTACTTTGAGGTTAAAGAAGAATTTTTACGGTTCCTTACACGGAAAGAAGATAGTTACGCTACCTGTTTGGGCGGTAAATTTAGCGTTGCCAATTATTTCCTTTACCCTTCAAACAATCACAAGCATCTCATTGATTATAGCATAAAAAAGTACCGGAGAAACGTCGGCGACCATTTTGATTTACATACTCAAAAAGAACTCTTAGCGGAATCTCTTTTAAGTGGTCGTAGTCAAGAAGCTGATTTGCATTTAGTCGCAGTTAGAGATATCTTATCTGGCCTGAAGCCTGTAAATCTTTTATTTCCAGAGAACTTCTCAACACAGGGAAGTAATGGTCAGCATAAAAATGGTGCGATTCTGACAACGCTTAGCGGGCTGAAAAAGAACCACCCAAAAGAACTTGTGTACTTAAGCAAACGCATCCGTCAAATAGCTAAGAACGTATCGAAAATAGATGTCTTTACTGATCCATTCGGCCGCTCCTCCATAACCGCGACCGACGAACGCGGTGCCCGTTTCCTGGCGGAAAGCCTCTCTGAAGGAACGCTGCGTGTCCTCGCACTCGCTACCTATCTGACGCTCGATACGCCAGATCAAACGCTGCTGCTGGAAGAACCGGAGAACGGCGTAGACCCCAGGGTATTGGGTAAAATGCTAGACCTACTGGTTGACCTGTCTACCGATTTTTCCGAACCAAACGCACCTCTACGTCAGGTTATCTGCACAACGCATTCCGCTCATCTTTTGGAGTTGGTGCTCGAACGGGAAGACACGAATAACATTACCGCGCTACTTACAACTAAACTCACCCTGACCGGCGGCAAGTACAGGGAATATGGCGGCGTATCAACCACCAGAATGTTTAAGATATATCCCGAAGCAATGCTTGTCGAGACGGATGACCCCGTTGCCCGGGTGACGTTTAAGCAAGCCATGGAATACCTGCGTGGCTCCCTACCGGACAAAGCACTGGCGGATGCCTAACGTACTACTTTCCGCCTACTCAGGTGAGGGCCCGACGGATAAAGCATTTCTTGGGATTCTGATCAAACGGGTGCTTGATCGTTTCCTCCTGGATAGTCCACAAATGATCGAGGTCTTGCCGCCGGTTTGGTACGGCGTTGCGAAAGGCATGGAAATCGCCCAGGTAGCGATTAAAGCAGGCAAAGACGGTATTCAGTTATACTTCCCGCACAGCGACACGGATAATGAAGATTACAGCACCGCATTTAATAACCGCATCAAACCCGCACTGGACGAACTGGACAACGAAGCCGTCACCCGCCCTGTAGTCGTGCCGGTATTGATTAGCCGGGAGACGGAAGCGTGGATGCTGGCGGATGTCGACCTACTATTGGAAGAGCTAGGCGGAAAGCTCAAACGGCGAGACATACAGCTTTCGTCATATCCCGAAAGCTACGCCGACCCTAAAGCCAAGTTGGAAGAAGTCGTCCGTATGGCAAACGCGGGGCAACGACGGCGACGGGGAATCCGCAAAGCGGATTTGTACGAGCCGCTGGCAAACGGTGTTTCTCTGGAGCGATTAGATGAATTAGCTTCCTTTCAAAAACTGTTAGTTGCGACTCGGCGGGCTTTGGTTACGGTGGGTTTTTTATTTCCCTAATCCACAATCCCCCCCGTCAGCCGTAGCACCTCCGTTTCCGTGTTCTTCAGCGCCAACAGGGCGTTGAGCAGCTGAAACTCCGCGTTGACGTAGTTGAGGGGCGACTCATAAATAACTGTCCAATTTGCAGCTTGCCGTAGTGGTGAAAATTATTAGCCCCGTGTGAATGGATAATGCTTTCGATGCCTTCATGCAGTTGAATGGTAAAAGCCCACTCATCTTTTGCGGGATGAGCGGGCCGGGTCTTATTATTCGGTAACGGTGAAGGCGAAACCGCCTACGTTTGTGTACCGTTCAAATGAATTTGCGTTTGCGTCTGACACTTCAGGGCTGACACCCGCGAAAAAGATTGAATCGTAAGCCATTCTACTCGTCGAACTATTGTTGTAATGAATTCTGAAATCTTCCCTTCGCCGACCGATGCAGTCGTAGTTGTACATCGCCGGATGTTCGTAGAAGTCATATAGTGGACTAAGGGTAGACAAACTCGCCGCATACGCACCTGGCTGATTTAGGATGAGCCCAAACTTAAACTTGTACCGCCCGTCTTCCTCCACCAGGTCAACGTCATATAAGACGCCTGCTCCATCTACAAGAGCAAACGTGATGCTGCCTACGCGGGTAATAACATCAAATGCAGACTCCGTTACTACTCGATCCGTGGGAATTGGTAATATGCTAAAGTTGGTGAAAAAGGTGAAATTTTCCAGGCTCATTCGCGGCTCTACGCCAACTACCTTCAGTTGGTCGGAAAAGTCTCCGGACCACCACATTGTGTCCCCTACCGAAAAACTAGCCTGGGCGGGGATTGTTTGTATGGGCACTTCGATGATTACCCGCTTACCGTAGGGGTCGTCGTCCGAACAGTCACAGGCCATTATCGTGGTGCAGAGCACACAAAGGAAAAGGATTCTAATGTCCATAAGCGGAGAAGACGTTTTCGATATCAGCAATCGTGTTATTGGTGGTGTTGTTTTGGATCAATTGTGCTTTAAAAGGTACAATAGTAGACTCAGCCACCCGAGGTGATTTTAGTGATTGCGCAGCGAACGCCCTGTTCCCTACACCCATTACGTTTTAACTTCGCGGCTCCTTCGGGGTCACCTCGGGTGACCGAGTGTAGTATAATGTTAATCCACAATCCCCCCCGTCAGCCTTAACACCTCCGTCTCCGTGTTCTTCAGCGCCAGCAGGGCGTTGAGCAACTGAAACTCCGCGTTGACGTAGTTGAGCTGGATGGCGCGGTAGTCAAAGCTGTTGACCGTACCGCCCTTGAACCGCTCTTCGGCGATGCCAAGGTTGCGCTCCGCGTTGGCGATGAGCTGCTTGGTGATGCTGACCACCTGCAGTTGGTTTTCGTAGCGATCGAGGGTGTTTTGCAGCGCGGCGCGGAGTTGCTGCGCCACCGCATCTACGTTCAGCCCGGCGGTAATTTCCTGGAGGCGGGCCGACTGCGCCCGCACGGTGCGCGCGCCGCCATCGTAGAGCAGATAGTTGACGGAGAGGCCGAGCTGGCCGGTCAGGGTGGTGGCACCGATGCCGGGCAGGTCGCGCTCGTCCGGCGGGCCGTCGCCGAAGACGAAGGTCTGGGTGCCGGTGGCCAGGCTGTAGTCGTAGCCCGCGCCGGCGGTGAAGCTGACCGTCGGTTTCTTCTCCGCCTCGATCAGGCGGGTGTTGAGGTCGGCCAGCGTTTGGTTGACGCGGAGGGTGCGGAGTTGGCTGTTAGTGGCTAATAGCCGGCTTTCGAGGGCCGGGCGGTCGTACGCCGTTGTCACCTCGTCGAGTTCGGTGGTGAGGGTCACTTGCTGGTTCAGGTCGTCGGAACCAAGTAGCTGGAGGAGGTTGCGTACGGCGAGGTCGTAGTTCAGCCCCTGCACCACCAGGTTGGTGGAATCGGAGAGGTAGGCGTCACGGGCCTGCAGCTCGTTGAAGGTGCCGCCCTGACCGTATTCGGCCCGCACCCGCTGGTAGTCGATCCGGTCGCGGCTCAGGTTCAGGATGCGTTGGCGCACTTCGATCTGCTCCTGTTGCACCACGGCGTTGTAGTAAGCGTCGATGATGTCGGCTACGGTATTTTCTACCTGGATTTGCAGCTGGCCCGCGCTCAAGGTCGCCAGCGCGCCGAGGCGTTCTTTGTTCATCTCGATGCGGCCGCCGTTGAACAGCGTCCAGTTCAGGTTGGCCGTCGGGCCAATGCCGTAACTGAAGGTCGAGCTTTTGACCACGATGCTGGCCGGGTTGGCGTTGTTGCGGTAGCTGATGCCGGGGTTCAGCCCCAGCGTGATGGTCGGTGCTTTACCCGTCAGCACGTCGTCGTTGTTGTTTTGGGCGACGGCGAGATCGGCGTTCGCGATGCGGATCTGGTAGTTGTTCGTCAGGCCTTGCTGGATGGCGTCGCTGAGGGAAAGATCGCTTTGCGCGCCCACCCAACTTCCGCACAGCAGTAGAAACGCAACGGTAAGCGCACGCAAAGGAGGATAAGTGATAAGTGATAAGCGATAAGTGATAAGTGATTTGGCTGCCGCGCGTGGGGAATATGCGATATGCGATATGTGATATGCGATATTTGATTGGGCTACCGCACGTGACGAGCATGATAGGAGCCCTCTCCCCCGGCCTCTCTCCCGCGGAGAGGGGGGACGTTGGAGGCGGGGCGGATATGTGATTCTCGATTCTCGATTCTCGATTCTCGATTTGGCTGCCGCACGTGACGGGCGTGACAGTACCCCTCTCCCCCGGTTCCTCTCCGGTGGAGAGGGGGGACGTTGGAGGCGGGGCGTGTACACCATCAATGGTGTCATTTTCTTAGCTGTGGTGAATGTTAAGTTCATGGTTAATCTTTTCGGTTAAACGGTAGCGGCTCCTTTCCTTGCTCCTTGAAAACCTCCCCCCGCACCCGCGGCCCCGCCCCCCTTGTTCCTTTCTCCTTTTTTTCTTTACTTCCTTCGAATACCCGCCGCTTGGCATAAAAATTATAGAAGAACACGATGCCCGTCGCCGTGAGTTTGATCACCCATTCCCGGTCGCCGAGGAAGGGAAAATGGTGGAGGCCGATCACGATCAGCCAGTCCAGCAGCAGGCCGCCCGCGCTGACGAGCATGCTTAGCGCGAAGGCACTGCGCACCGAGCGGTTGAGTTCGAAAACGAAGTACCGCTGCATGAAAAAATTGAGGACCACGCTGCTGGAATACGCGATTACCGTCGCCGGGCCGGGCGGCAGGTAGCGGTCCACCAGCAGCAGGTAGACGCCGAAGTTGATGCCCGTGGCGATCAGGCCGGTGATGGCAAACGGAATTTTCTCCCCCACGAAACCAAGCAGTTTTTTGATCATCCCAGTTGCGCGATTTGGATGTCTTTTTCTCGTTTAAAATAGGCGCGGACGTCCCGCCAGTTGTCCACCCGCTGGTAACCGGTCTTGTTCAGGTTAGCGGGTGCGGTATAGAGCAAGCCCTTGCCGTTGAAACCCTTCAGGTTCTTCGTTTTATCGTCAATCATGTAGTCGCCGTGAACGATGCTTTTGTCGCCGCAAAAAACGATGCGCCGGTGGTGGATGAACGGAAAGTGCTCCTCCAGCCACTCGTATTTATCCAGCAGGCTGTACCGAAACTCCATGGCCGTGGTGACGATGAACAACTCGTGCTCCTCGTACAATTCGCGCATCACCTCCACCGCGTCCGCCATAACGGGCAGGCTACGGAAATGACCTTTTTCGTGCAGCACGTCGCGGACTTCGCCCAGTCCTTCCAGGTCATAGATGCGCCGGCCCGCGTATTCGGCGGGGTCGATGGGGCGGCCGTAGATGGCCTCGGCCCGGCGGTGGAAGGCGGGGTAGTTATCGGCAAGGACTTCGTCCATGTCTACGCAGATTCTCGGCATCGGGAGAGGGAGGTTTGGTTTTTACTGGATGATTTGCGTCGTCCCCCCCGGTCCCCCAAAGGGGGGAGAGCGGTAATTCCATTATTCTTTGGAAATACCACTCTCCCCCCTTTTGGGGGGTCGGGGGGGGAACTAATCAACTACTACCCACCAACTCTTCCTCTTCGGCACCTTCGTTGATGTCGAAGTGCAGCTGCTTGTACGCCGGCTCCACCTCCTCGTATTCCAGTTCGCGGCTGGGGTTTTTGGCCCGCGCCAGATTGTAGCGGAAACGGTTAAGCAGTACCAGCAAAGCGGGCAGCAGGATGAGCAGGATGAACGTAATGGCCAGCAGACCGAAGGCCACCGAGATCGCCATCGGGATCAGGAACTGCGCCTGCCGGCTCTTATTGAGCAGCAGCGGCGCGAGGCCCGCGAAGGTCGTCACCGAGGTCAGCAGAATGGGCCGGAAGCGGCTGCGCCCGGCATCCGCCAGCGCGTCCATCATCGGCATACCGGCGCGGAGGTTGTCGTTGTAGGTAGCGATGAAGACCAGGCCGTCGTTGACGATGATGCCGATCAGGGCGATGATGCCGAGGCCGGAAAAGAGCGACATCGGCTTGTCCATCAGCCAGTGCCCACCGATCACGCCGATGAAGCCGAAGGGGATGAGCAGGAACAGCATCAACGCCTGGAGCACCGAACGGAAGGTCAGCGCGATAACGAAAAACATCAGGCCGAACACCACCGGCATCACCAGAGCCAGCGACGCGCCGGTCTTCTTCTGGTTGCGCACCTGACCGCCGTCGACGGTGCCGACGCTCGGGTATTTATCGAGTACGGCGGGCAGAATCTCGTCCTGCACCTGCGCGTTCACGTCGCTGACGGAAACGGAGACGTTGCTGATGTCGGCTTCCACCTTCACCTCCCGCTTGCCGTCTACGTGGTTGATGCCGATCACGCCGCGCTGGGGCGTGAATTCCGCGATTTCGGAGAGCGGGTATTCCGCGCCGCCGGGCAACCGGATGCGCATGTTGCTGAGGTCGGCCAGGCTGCGCCGCTCGTCTTCACCGTAGCGGAGCCAGACGCGCACCTCGTCTTCGCCGCGCTGCAAACGCTGCGCCTCGGAGCCGAAGAAGGCGCCGCGCACCTGCCCGACGATGTCCTGCAAATCGAGGCCCAGGTAGCGGGCCTTTTCCTTCAGGCTGATGTTCATTTCGCGCAGCCCTTCCTGGTTGTTGTCCACCACGTCGGCCAGGTCGGGCAGCAATTGTAGTTCGGCTTTAAGGTCGGCCGTGGCGCGCTCCAGCTCCTTGATGTCGGAGCCGGTGAGGCTGACGCTGACCGGCTTGCCGAAGAAGGAACGGCCGCCGAAGCTGAGCACCTCCGCCCGGTCCACCGGCCCGACGGCCTTGCGGATGCGCTGGGTGATGTCCGCCTGGGTCACCGGCTCCAGCTCTTCACCGGGGATGAGGGCAACCGTGATGCTGCCCTGGTAAGTCGTCGGGCCCACCTTCACCTCGATGCGCTCGATGGCCTGCTTGCCGCCGTCGCCGAAGGCTTCCTCGCTGGCTTCCCGGCCCACTTCCGCCGCCGTGGCCGCGATCCGGTCGAGCAGGTCTTTCGTCTGGTTCTCCGGCGTACCGGCGGGTAGTTGCAGCGTGATGTTCACGTCGTCACCGGGGATGATGGGGAAGAAAGTCGTTTTCACGAAGCCGCCAGCCACCAGGCCGAAGCTCATGAACAGGATGGCGATACAAAGGGAGAGCGAGATGAATTTGTTGCGCATCGTCCAGCGCAGCACGGGCGCGTAGAGCGTATCGCGCATGAAGTCCATCAGTTTATCGAAAGACCGCTGCACGGCGTTCGGTTCGGCCCCTTTGGCCAGGGCCTTACTGTGGGCGACGTGGGTGGGCAGAATGATCGCGCCTTCCACCAGCGAGAAGACCAGCGAAAAGATCACCACCGTCGCCATCTCGGGGAAGAAGTCCCCCAACGAGCCGTCCAGAAAGAAGAAGCTGCTGAAGGCGATGATGGTCGTGATGATGGCGGCGAAGACCGCGCTCAAAACGTTGTTGGTCCCGTCGATCGCCGCCCGGATGCGCGGCATCCCTTTCTCATGGTAGCTGTAGATATTTTCGCCGATCACGATGCCGTCGTCCACCAGGATACCGATCACGAGGATCATGCCGAAAAGGCTGATGACGTTGAGCGTGATGCCCAGCGCGTTGGCGACGATGAACATGCCCGCGAAGCTGATCGGGATGGACAGCGCGACCCAGAAGGCCAGCCGCCAGTGCAGGAAGACCGCCAGTAGCAGACAGACGATCAGGAAGCCCTGCCAGCCGTTGCTCACCAGTGTATCGATGCGCTGCCGCAGCGTGATGCTGGCGTCGGAAACGATGGCGGCGCGGATGTCGACGTTGCGCGCGTTGAAGTCATCGAGGTAAGCCTTCACGTTATCGGTGATGGCCAGCATATCTTCCTCCAGCGTATTCTGTACGGCCACGTTGACCGAGGGGGAGCCGTCCAGGTAGGTCCGGTTCGGGCGGTCGGCCCAGCGGTCGCGGACGGTGGCGACCTGGCTGAGGCGCACCGTACCGCCGTCGGGCGTGGTTTTCACGACGATGTCCCGCAGGCCGTCGGCGTAGTATTCTTTATTGCGGGCGCGCAGCAAAAGCTCTTCCTCTTTGCCCTTCACGGTACCACCGGTCACGTCGACGTTGGTACGGCGCACGGCGTTGGAGGCGTCCTGAAAGGTCAAGCCGAAGCGTTGCAGGTCCGCCTCCCGAAAGGCGATCTCGATCTCCTCGTCGGGGAAGCCGGACAGCGTCACTTTGCTGAGCCCGTCGATGGCCAGCAGGTCGTCTTCCACCTGGCGGGCGGCGCGTTTGAGGGCGGCCAGGCTGACGCCGTCGCCGGTCAGGGCAAAGGAGATGGCGCGCCCCAGACTCTCCTGCTTGAAAATCACCGGCGGCTCCATCCCGACCGGGAAAGAGTTGATGCGGTCCACCTCGTTCTTGACTTCCTGCAGGATGATCTCGGTATCGTAGCCCTTCATCACCTCCACGGTCACGTTGCCGCTGTTCTCCGAACTGACGCTGGTGTACCGCTCGATACCGGTCAGCCCCTTCAGGTTTTCCTCGATCTTGTTGATGATGCCCTCCTCGATCTCCTCCGGGCTCGCGCCGGGATAGATGATCTGAATGTTGATGTTCCGGCTGGCGAACTCCGGGAAGAAAGTCGCCTTCATCTGCGACAGGCTCACCAGCCCGAGAATCAGGATGCCGAACATGATCAGGTTGGCGGCAACCGGATATTTGATGAAGTAGGCGATGAAATTTTTCATGGCTTCTTATTGGGCGCGAACGCGGGAATGCAGATGTTGGTTAAGGGCCTGGGTGGAGGGCCTCCAGGCCCGACTGTGGCGATGGTCGGGCCTGGAGGCCCTCCACCCAATTATTTGGAAACGGGTTCCGTAGGCGCGGCGGCGGAGGTAGTTGCGGCCTTGGTCGTCGTTGCGCTTTTCAGCTTCACCCGCATACCGTCGTACGCGCCCGCCACGTCGCTGGTCAGCAGCTTCGTGCCGGTCGGCAAGCCATCGACGATCACCGTCCGGCGGTTGAACTTGACGACGTTGACGGGCAGGAGGCGGAGCAGCGTATCCTGCTTCACCACGTACACCGCCGCTTCGTCGATCAGCAGGTCGCGGTCGATTTCCACTACACCGTCAAGCTCGCGGGCGTCGGCCTCGCCGCGCAGGTACATCCCCTCACGCAGGTTCTTTCCGGATACGCCGACGAAGACGTTGACCGTTTGCGTACCGGGGTCGATCTGGTCGCTGATGCGGCGCACCTTACCGTCCCATTTACCGTCGATGTCTTCGCTGAACAGTTTCACCTTCGCGCCGGGCCGCAGGAAGTCGAGCTGGCTGAGGGGCACGGTGGCCACCATTTCGTAGTAGCCCGTCGCCATCAGTTCGCCCAGCTGCTGACCGGGACGGATGACGGCCCCCTCGTTGATGGCCGCCGTGGTCAGCACGCCGCTGAAAGGGGCGTAGATGACGTACTTCGACAGCCGCTCCTCGATGCCCTTGATGGAGTAGTACTGGGTGTAGAGGTTGCGGCCCGCCACGAAGAGCTTTTCCCGCTGGTTGGTGGCCGTGGGCAGGGCTTTGATCGGCGCGTCGACGTCGAAGGAACTCAGGTAAGTATCCCACGCGCCGAAGCTTTCGCCGTAGTCGATCTTCAGATCGGGCATCATCATGGCGACGGCGTTCATCAGGGTAGCCTTCTGGGCCTGGAGGTTGAGGCGCGCCTCGGCGTCGTCGACCCGGAGCATCACCTCGCCTTTGCTGAAGTAGGTGCCTTTCTTGAACGGCTTGTCGGTCTTGACCGCGCCGCCCACCTCGCTGAAGAGCGCGACTTTGTTGAAGGCTTCCAGCCGCCCCTGCACGTCGAGCGTAGTGGCCAGGCGGGCGTTGGTGACGGTGCGCGTCTCCACTTCCTTGATGCGCTTGGGGATGACCTTCTTGACCGGAGCGGCCTTCATGCCGGCCAGGGCCTTGTAGCCGAAGTAACCGCCGGCCAGGATCAGCAGGCCGAGCAGGATGGAAAAGATGGTGCGGGGCAGGTTACGTCGTTGCTTCATGGTCAATGGTTAGGGGGAGGGGCGAAAGCAATTGCTGGTGCAGGTTGTGGTAAATTCGGTTGAGGACGCTGACGCAGGTGTCCAGCTCAGCGGCGGGGATGTCTTTTTCGGCATGGGCCATCGTGCATTCGGCGCGGCGGCGGGAGTAGTCGCACATTCGCCTGCCTTTTTCGGTCAGATGGATGCGCTTTTGGCGGCCGTCTTCCGGGTCGGCTTCCCTACGGATGATGCCCGCTATTTCCAGTTGCTTAAGGGCGCGGGCCACGGTGCCCTTGTCCTTGATGGTGGAAATAGCGAGGTCTTGCTGCCGTTGTCCATCCTGGTTGATCAGGTCGGCCAACAGGCCCATATGGGTACTCTGCGGCTGGAAGGCCTCGAACTCCATCCGCTCCAGGAAGAGGCGGGACAGCTGGCGGCCGACGCGGTTGGTCAGGAAAAGGAGGCTTTGTTGGGGATCTTGCAAAAATTGGTTGCGTTTGCAACGAAACGAGGGAGGTAGGAAAGTGTTCGGCCGGGGGGGTGGTAATTTCCAAAAGCTCGTCCCACGAGATTCGGGCACGAGCCCGGTAGAACGCTGGTCGTGGGACGAACCAACAGACCAATAGCACCAACAGACCAATAGTCCCAAAAGACCAACCTACCTTTGTAACATGTCCGCCACCCCCCACCTCAAAGAATTCTGGTCCGCCGCCCGGGCCGCCGCCGCCGCCGGTGAATTATTGAAACTAACGCTCGGCAAGCCCGCCCGCCGCAACGACGACGAGCTGCCGCGCAACCGCTACGCCCGCCTGGTCGACATCAAGGGGCGGACGATGCTGCAGATCACCCACCGCTTCAACGACCGGGAGGAGGTCAAGAACCACCCCATCAACGAGGCCCTGGCCCTGATGGAAAACGCGTTGGGCGACGATTATTACAACGCCGACCTGTTCACGGTGAGCGAGAAGGTCAGCATCATGATGAGCCGTAAGGGGAACGCCCGGATGCTGCGCCAAACTTCCGAGCACCCGCGTCCGCGCCCGGATGTATCCCTGCCAAAACTGAAGGACCTCGTCGTCACCGAGCACAACCGGGAGAAGCATCGCGACATCCCCGCCGACCGCCCCTACCTGCGCGACCTCGGCATCACGAACGCCGCCGGGGAGGTCACCCGCGACGGCAAGCGGAAGTATAAACAGATCAATAAGTTCGTCGAGATCATCGCCGCCCTGCTGCGCGAACACCCGCTGGAAAGCGGCGCGCACATCGTCGATATGGGCTCGGGCAGCGGTTACCTCACCTTCGCCCTCTATGACCACCTCGTTAACGGCCTCGACCTCGACGTGCGCGTCACCGGCGTGGAACTGCGCCCCAACCTCGTGGCGAAAGGCGAGACGATCGCCCGCAAGAACGGTTTCCGCAACCTACGCTTCGTCGAAGGCTACATCAACGACTTCAAACCCGAACGACTCGATATGCTCATCGCCCTGCACGCTTGCGACACGGCGACGGACGACGCGCTGTACAAGGGCCTCCTCGCCAGGGCCGAGATCATGGTCGTCGCCCCCTGCTGCCAGAAGCAGGTGCGCCGCGACATGGAAGTGCCCGAAACCCTCAAACCCCTCCTCGGCCACGGCATCCTGCTCGAACGGCAGGCCGCCATGCTGACCGACGGCCTGCGCGCGCTGCTGTTGCAAGCCGAGGGCTACAAAACCAAACTCTTCGAGTTCATCCCGCTGGAGCACACGGCGAAAAACGTGATGATCACGGCGATCAAAAGCAAGAAGAAGCCGAAGGCGCTGGAAGAGTTTCGGGTGCTGCGCAAGCAGTTCGGGGTGAAGAAGCATTACCTGCGGAAGCTGATCAAGAATAAGGGAGGAAAGGGGGAAGGGAGTAAAGGATTAAAGGTGGAAAGGAGTAAAGGCGGGAAGGCATGAGGGTGGTGGTAAACGCACACGCAGCCTCGTATGGCTCAGCGCACGAAAGAGCGTTCGGTGAGGGGCTGCTTCGGCAGCTTCCCGGACTATTGACCGACGCTTCTTTCTTCTTCGAGAAGGATGTTGACAGTCATTTACTACGCCCACCGAACGTAACGGCCGTTGGCTTTGGCGACCCTGACGGTGATGCGGAAGGCGCTTGGTATCTAAGCATCGGACGATCGCATTACGTTCAGGAAAAATTAGTGCTCATTGTACTAAATCTTGACCACGCTTTGTGGCCAGTGCGAAAGTGGTTCGGCTTAATGAAGACAGCCGATTACCTGTTGGGAGATTTGCCCGCCGCTAAGGCCGTCATTGTTCCTACAAAGACCATCAAAACGCATTTGAGCGATCTTTACGGAGTTCCCTCTTTTGAAATTACCGTCGTCGGTCACGGCCTCCCCGAGCCCGACCATCGCATCACCCCCGCCGACCCGGTCACCCGCCGCATCACTAAGGAAACTTACGGTAACGAGCATTCTTTCTTCTTCGCGCCTTGCTACGGTCACGCAAGCGATAATATGGAGCGGCTGTTCGCGGCCTACGACCTGTTCCGCGCCCGTTGCCCGGAGCCGGTGCGTTTGTTGGTGCAAGACGCGGAGCACTCCCGCGCCGTCCGCAAGGCCCTGAAGCGGTCGACGTTCAGCGACGATATCGTGTTGCTGCCCCACTTATCGCGGCACGATTACCAGAAGATATTCACCTCCGCCCGCGCCATTCTTTTCCCTTCTCTATCCACCCGCTTCCCATTACCCGTCCTCGACGCGTGGACGGCCGAGGTGCCCGTGCTGTACACCGACAATGACATCCTTCAGGGGGCGGGGACGCTGGTGCAAGGCGAGGATGTGAAAAGCATTGCGGAGGGGATGGTGGCCTTGGTCACCACGCCTTTCCTCGCTTCCGGGCTGGTGGAGAACGGGAAGCGGCGGCGGGAAGATTTTCGGTGGGCGGGGGTGGCGGAACGAGTGGCCGAGGTGCTGCGGGCAATCAATACTTGATGAGTACAACTACTACTCATGAATTGTCAAAGAGTCATTATTGAGCTCAATAAATAAAGTACCGGAAGTAAAAAGTTCGTGAATCCGAGCAAACTCACTTTCAAAAAGGTCCATCAAATTGTTGTTGGTGATGTTACCCGTAGTGATCCAAAGTAGACGTTCGGGTTTGCCTCTTAAGATGCGCTGTTCCGGAAAGTCCCGATCCTTGCTAATCACTACGGACGCATCATCTTCAGAAACAATTCTGATGATTTCAATATCAGCAGTCTCATTACGTTCCGGCAGATCAAGTGTATGCGTAGTTTCTACTCCCTGCTTGGCAATCCATCTGGCAAGGCGTTTTGACAGTTGAGCATCGACAACGTACTTCATGCTTAAGCAGCTTGTAGTTTATGGATACTCTTTACCTCACTAAGCTTCGACGCAAACAGCAGACAAGCCAAAATATCATCCTGCTCTAAATCTTCATAATCGTCCAGAATTTCCTGCGTGGTCATTCCCGCCGCTAGCAAGTCTAAAATAAGCGTTACCGGGTACCGCTTGTTTCGGATACTCGGTTTTCCAAAGAGAATGTCAGGATTGGAAGTGATGCGCTCCATCAGCATGGCTCAATTTTTGAACGGGTTTATAAAAACAACAGCGTCGTGTTTTTTCAACGCTTTCAGGCTTAGGTAAGTTACGTCTCTGCGGGCAGACTAAAAAGTAATAATCAAACCAACTCACTATTCCTTTCCCAATTTCCCCAACTCCCTGACCAAATTCCCCACATTATTCCTTAGCACAAAATCTACCCGCCGGTTCGCGCGCCGGCCTTCCTCCGTAGCGTTAGAGGTAACGGGGCGGAACTCGCCGTGGCTGGCCGCCATTACGCGGTTGGGGCTGAGGTAGTAGGTGGTCGCCAGCTCGTCGGCCAGGGTGGTGGCGCGCAGAGCGGCGAACTGCCAGTTGTCGGTGCCCTTGCGCGGGTTGGGCTGGTTGTCGGTGTGGCCGACGATGGTGAGCTTGAGCAGCGGGTCATCTTGCAGCGCGTCCATGACGGCGCGAAAAACGACGGCGGATTCGTCTTTGATACGACTGATGGAGCGGGGCTGGAACAGCACATCTTCCTGCACGCTCAGGATCATTTCGCCCGCATTCTGCGTGATGCGGTAGTGCTCCGCCGGGATGACGGCGTCGAGCTTCATGGCGATCAGGATGGCGGCGTCGTCCGCTGCTTCCTGAAAGTCGTTGACCAGTTCGGCCTGTTGCCGCAACAAGGTATCGTAGGTCAGTTTCGATGTTTCCAGTTCCTTGCGCACCTTGGTCAGTTCGGTGCTCATGCGGGAGCTGGTGGTGCTCAGGTTGCCCTTCAGGTCGTCCAGTTCGTCTTTCTGTAAAATGAGTTTGTCTTCCAGCCGGCTCTGGGCCTTCAGCAGCAGATCGTTGCCACCTTCGGAGCGGGCCAGGGCAATGGTCAGATCATTGATGCTGTCGGTTTGCGCGGCGATTTGCCTGGCGCGGCGTTCGAGCAGGACGTCGTAATCGAGCTTGAGCCGGTCGACCTGTTTTGAGTTGATGCAAGAAGAAAGGGTGATGGCGGTGGCCAGGTAGAGTAGAATGCGCATGTTGGAATTGGGGAGATGAATCTGGCGCGAAGGTAAGCACGCCGGCGGGTCAAATTCGCGGGGTCGGGTTGGCGCGAAGCTGCCTGCGGCAACGAGCTCGCTGCCGCAGGCAGCTTCGCGCCAACAAAGGCTATGACGCCTCGCACTTGCGGATGTACTCCACCACGATCGCCGGCACCAGGCTGCCCGTCAGGCTGTGCCCCCGCCCTTTCGTCGTAGCAATCTCCGAGCCCCGCCAGTTGGCGTGCATCCGTTCCGCGCCGGCGATCGGGGCGACGTCGTCTTCCTCGTCATGAATGACGAGGCCGGGAACGGCGACGTTCTTGACGTACTCCGTAAAGTCGATGTCGGCGAAGCGATGGTCAAGCCGCCGGTGCATCGTGTACTCGATGCCGTACTTCACCCGGTCGTTAGCTCCCACCATTTCGCAGAATTTGTCGATGAAATTCTCCAGCTGCCCGGGTACGGCCATACTCACGATCCGCTTCGGCGCGTAAGTGTAATCGACCTTGCTGGCGTAGTAAATGGCCGCCATGCCGCCGCCGGAGTGGCCTACCCAGTAATCGGGCGCAAAGCCCAGTTGAGTGAAGTAAGCATCCAACACCTGGGCGTACATGAACACGTTGAATTTCTTGCCCTCGCTTTGCCCGTGCGCCGGCGCGTCGATGGCGTAGATGTTGAACCCGGCCTGCCGCAGCGGCTCGTACATCTCGAACCAGCGGGCGGTGGAGCTTTCCCAGCCGTGCAGCAGCAGTACCGACGGGCCGCTGCCCGGCCAGTGGTAGCACTGGATGTTCTGATCGGCGAAGGGGAAGACGCATTTATCGGCTTCTTTCAGGAAAACGTCGGTGCCGGGGTCATCCGCCAGCCGGCGGGGCGTGGTCAGGAAGTAATAAGCCATCTTACCGGCGCCACGACGGTAGACCCGGGCCGTGCCGTTGAGTAGCCGCCGCAGGCCGCCGAGCATCAATTTCTCTTTGTTTACCGCCATGGGCCGAATGATCTTTAAGCGGTACAAACTTACGCCCTTTGGAGGGAACTTCCCGCCGGAGGAGTGGGTTAATCGGATTCAAGCACCCCGGCATGGCAACAATGATTGCGCGCATCCGCGACCTTTACGTAAAAGCATTCACCGGTCTGCCGCGCCGCGTCTGGCTGCTGTCGCTCGTCATGCTGGTCAACCGCAGCGGCGCGATGGTGGTGGCTTTCCTCTCCGTTTACCTGATCGACCAACAGGGCTACGCGCCGACGAAAGCGGGCTGGGTGATGGCGGCGTTCGGGGCGGGCGGTGTACTGGGCAACTACTTCGGCGGCTTGCTCAACGACCGTTTCGGCTCGTGGCACATCCAGTTGTTCAGCATGATCGGGGCGGGGGTGCTCAACATTTTGTTGGGGCAAACGACGGATTTTACGATGCTCTGCGTGCTGGCCTTTTCGATCTCGTTGTGGGCGGATGCTTTCCGGCCGGCTAACCGGGCGGCCATCGCGATCTACGCGCCGCCGGAGCGACTGACGCAGGCCTACGGCTTACAGCGCATGGCGGTCAACCTCGGTTTCAGCATCGGCCCGGCGCTGGGCGGCTATCTGATCTACCACTACGGCTTCGAGCTCATGTTCTGGGGCGACGGCCTGACCTTCCTGCTCGCCGCGCTGGTCTTCTACCTCGCCCTGCCACCGGATGAGACGGCCCAACCACTCGTCGAGCGACCGAACAAACGGGCGCCGGCGATGAACGACGCCCTTGACGCTCCTTCCCTCGCACCCGCGTCCGCGCCCGCCCATAAAACCCCGTGGCTGACGGCTTTCGTGGTGGCGAACATGATGATCATGCTCTGCTTCTTCCAGCTGTTCAGCACCTTTCCCGTCTACCTCAAAGCGGAAGGTTTTGACGAGCGCGCCATCGGCTGGCTGTTCACGATCAGCGGCGTCGTGATCGTCGCGCTGGAGATGCCGTTGTTGTATTTGACCGAGCGGCGGTTTCGGCCCGTACCCGTCATGATGGTAGGTTCCGCGCTGATCATCGGAGCCTACACGACCTTGCCGCTGCTGGTGTCCGTCAGTTTCGCGGCCGTCCTTTTCATGATCATGATCCTGACCATCGGCGAAATTTTCTACATGCCGTTCACCAATACGTACGTCGCCAAACACGCGCCGCCCGACCGGCGGGGCGAATACCTCGGCTTGCTTTCGGCCAGCTATTCGGCGGCCTTCGTGCTGACGCCGCTGATCGGTTTTAGGGTGGCGGAGTTTTACGGCTACGGGGCGGCGACCTTCGTTTGCTGCGGGCTGGCCGCGCTCGGCTGGCTGGTCCTTTCGCGGGTCAACATCCTGCGCGAACGGCGAATAGAACAGCTAAAGCTCAGCCTGCCGTAAGCACGTCGACCACCGTTTTCAGCGCGACGAAAAGCGGCTCACGGGCTTCTTTCGTGATGCCGTCTTCCTCGGCTTCCCCCACGACGAGGTCTTCGGCGAAGGCCAGCAGTTCTTCTTCTTTGCTGGACGCAAACAGCGGCGAAAGCCGGTCGCGAAAAGACCCTTTCTCCGGCAGCAGCAGGTAATTCTCCTCTTCGGCCGACCCGATGATTTCTTCGGACACCGGGTCGGGCTCCGTACGCTCTTCCAGCACGGACTGGTAGATCACGATGGCCCCGAACAGCAGCAGCGTACGCTCGGCTTCGTTCAGAATGTCGTTCTCCTCGTTGGTCAGGTAAGTGGCCAGATTAGGCTGCCCGTGGGCAAAATCCTGAATCTCGATGGCAAAATCTTCGTCGCCGGCTTCCAGGCGGGCGAGTACGCGTTCGATGGTGGATTCCTGAATCATAGGGATTGGTCTGTTAGTCTATTGGAGCTGTTGGTCTGTTGGAGCTACCGCACGTTGGCGGGCTATACGACTTTGGGCGGGAACGCGGGTGCAACGGAAGGTTTTGGGCGTAGTTGATGAACGGCTACCCCTTGGGCACGAAGCCGAACCTTGCGCCCTCCTCATCCACGATCAGGAAACAGATCGCGTCGCTGTTCTTTTTGTACACTTCCCGGAAGGGGTCGATTTTCTCCGGCGGGATGACCGTTTTGGCGACCATCTCCTCCAGCGTCGTGATGTTGATGCGCCAGGTAAAGCCCCGCTTCGTAGCGAGGTCGGTGACGTAGATGCCGGGTGCCTGCTCGTTGACATCGCCCGCGTAGGCGAAGAAGATGGGGTAGTTGCTAACGCCCTCGTCCACCACCGTTTCGGCCGCCTCGGCCAGCTGGTCGCGAAGGGGGAGGACGTCGGTTTGGAGTTGGACCCAGTTTTGTTGCTGTTCTGCCATTGGTAAGTTGTTTAAGGGGCTAAACGGACCATTTCCCAATCGCCGCTTTCCACCGTACGCCGGTACGCCAGCCGGTCGTGCAGGCGGCTGCTCCTGCCCTGCCAGAATTCGATCAGGGTGGGTACGACGACGTAACCGCCCCAGTGCTCCGGGCGCGGCAATTGGTCAGCGTCGGCGTACTGCCGTTCAACGTCGGCCTGCCGGGCTTCGAGGAATTCGCGGCCGGGGATCTCCCGGCTCTGCGGGCTGACCCACGCACCGATCTGGCTTTTCTTCGGGCGGCTTTGGAAGTAGGCCGTGGATACTTCCGGCGCGGCGCGCTCCACCCGTCCCTCGATGCGGACCTGCCGTTGTAGCTCCAGCCAGTTGAACACCACGGCGGCGTTCGGTTGGGCGTCCAGCTCTTGGCCTTTGCGGCTTTCGTAGTTGGTGTAGAACACGAAACCCTCATCGCTGACTTGCTTGAGGAGCACAACGCGGGCGGCGGGCGTACCGGCTTCCGTTACCGTGGCGACGATCATGGCGTTGGGCTCGGGGCAGTCGCTTTCTTTCGCTGCGGCGAACCAGCGATCGAAAAGCGTGAAGGGGTCGGCGGGGGCGTTGGCTTCCAGGAGTTCGTCGGCCTGGTAGTCTACGCGGAGGTTGCCTGCGTCAATGGCCATAGTGGTCTGTTGGTCTGTTGGTCTGTTGGTCTGTTGGTCTGTTGGTCTGTTGGTCTGTTGGTCTGTTGGTCTGTTGG